>ENA-ORDI01001542-ORDI01001542.1-marine-metagenome-genome-assembly--contig:-NODE-1542-length-12462-cov-4.513363_pt1 | contig 12462 bp, 8 predicted proteins | sample MGYA00248628_ERZ508525 | MGnify/ENA primary metagenome ERZ508525 (study PRJEB26195, sample SAMN05422138) | marine metagenome | isolation source: East of Porto Seguro, South Atlantic Ocean | place...
CCATGAGCACAATGCGCCTTACCAAAGGACTGGAATTTCGCGCAGTGTCGGTCATGGCCTGCGGCGACGAGGTCATCCCTCTCCAGGACCGCATCGAGGCCATCGCCGACGAGTCGGATTTGGAAGAGGTGTACAACACGGAGCGCCACCTCCTCGACATCTACATCGCCTGCGCCTGAGCGAGGGACCGTCTTCTGGTAACCAGTCGATTCGGCCTCCGAGTTCGTCGACGAACTCAGGATGTAATCTGATAAACGACTGTCTTGAGAACATCTTTCTTAATTCTGAAGTTTCGCGACGCATGAATCTCGATTAGCAGCACACCCAATAATTCTCGTGTTGGATATGGTATTCCTTTCCTCAGATACGCCTCAGTCCTCCCTCCAGGCAACCCCACGCCCCCGTGAGTTCAAGTTAAGATTCCAGTAACGATTGGTTGTCATTCTTGATACACGGCCTCCGATGCCCGTCCAGCGTGCCCGCGATATTTCGCATCGAAAAGAAATTCCATTCGGCAACAGTTAAGGCTCGGGTAATGGACGTATGGAATCCTTGAATCATCAACCGGGATAATCAGACTGGGTACAGGAGGAAATGATGCGCGCCAAATTATCTGACCACAGGCTTCACGTGCTTATGGCTTATTGCCTCGCGATATTCGCTCTAGTGGCTTTGCTTGAGACCGATTCAGGATGCCGCAATTCACAGCGACCCTCAACCGATAGTTCGTGTGTCCGAACCAACAGCCCCAGCCGAGGCGCCCCCGCTGGCTATTTCGGCAATAACGCCGATTGTAGAGCCTGAACTTCCCGCCGGCCCGACCGTTTCGAGCTTTGCGACTGCCGCTGCCTCTGTCGACCTGTTCACTATGCCTGACAGTGTTGACCTGAAAACTGAAACGGACACGGTAGAATTTACCATACTGATTACCCCCTCAGGGAAGGGGAAGGTTGTGGTTGCCGGGACAGAAGGGTTCCCCGCTGGCGTTGCCACAGCGATCAAGAAGGACGACGCGGTCAAATTGGTCGCCGTGCCCAGTCGACGAGGCGTGGGCGTTCGACCACTGGGAGGGCGACATTCTAGAGACCACCGAAGCTGAGGTTGGACTTTACACGGACAGCCTCAAGATAGTGCGAGCGGTGTTCGTCCCGGCTCCTCGCCCGGATACGCTGCAAGCCAGATTCACAGCGAGCGCTATGTCAGGCGTGGATCCGCTGCACGTCTCCTTTGAGGACGACTCGATTGGTGCCCCTACGACATTCCAGTGGGACTTTAATAACGATGGGATCATCTACTCGACTGAACGCGACCCAAACTTTACCTATGAGACGCCAGGGACACACACGGTCCGGCTCTCTATTGAAGCGGACGCACTCGAAGACGATAAAGTCCCAGTAGATTCGGCGCCAGTCTGCCAGCGAACGATCGCCCCCGCCGCCTTCCCAAGCCAAGTCCTCCCCAACTTTGTCGTAAGGTATCTCCTGGACCTCGACTGTCTCGACAATGCAGAACGGGTCGTCGTGGCCGTAGGTGACCACGCAGAGGTCTCCCTGCTCGGGAATCGGTGTCCCTTCGGCTTCGTATACCCACTTTATGCCGCCGCTCGCAGTCTTCGTGCCATCGAGGACAAGCGGCGAGATTTCGCGAGCGTCCTCTGGGACTATTCCGAAATAGTAGGATTCGACGTACGCGGAAGGCCTGTCCGTATCGACTGGCAGCGACTCGATGCACTGATTCTAGTAACGGTCAACGTTGGCGGGCAAAGCGTGCTTCTGGTTGTTCGGAGCGACAATAGCGAATTGTAGATCCGAACCAGGGATAGAAATCGAAAAGGCCCCTAACCAACGTCAGAGGCCCTTTCGTCTTAAGTCGACAGTTTCTGAAACCTGACAACCTTCATCAGAGACTAGTACTTGGAGGTCGTCTCCTCTTCCTTGGTCATCACCTCCAGGAGGGCGGGCTTGCCCTCTCGGTTGGCGGCCAGCGCCCGCTGGATGGCGGGGGCTATGTCGTCAGGAGATGAGACCCGCTCGCCGTAGGCTCCTAATCCCTGGGCAACGTTTGCATACTCGCCGCCCAGCTTGTTGGTGCCCCAATGCTCGGTGGCGTACGGGAAGTGGTCGTAGTAGTGAGTCATGACGCCGTTGTTTAGCACCACGGTCAGAATGGGAATCTCGGAGCGAGAGGCGGTCTCGATGTCCAAACCTGACATGCCGAATGCCGCATCGCCCATGACGTTTATGATCTGCTTCTCAGGAGCGGCCATCTTGGCGCCCATTGCTAGACCCAGGCCGTAGCCCAACTGCGTGGACTTGCCCCAGCCAAGGTAGCTTCGAGGGTTTAACGCAGGCCAGAAGGGAACGATCTGCTCGCGGGGATAGCCGGAATCGTGAGTCACAATGGCATCTCGCGGGTTGACGGCCTTCATAAGCTCGGTGAACACGCGGTATGGACTGATTGGAACCTCGTCAGAGTTCAGGTACGGGTTCCACTGGTCATAGTAATCTTTTTTGTCGTTTGCGATGTTGTCTCTGACGCCGTGCACGTCGCCACGGCCATGCTCGCCCAACTGGCTCTTGGCCTCTTCGATCATCTGGCGAAGGACGATCTTGGCGTCGCCAACGGCGCCGAAGTCAACCCGGTAGTCCTTGTTGATGTCCTCGCCAGCGTTGGTGGATTGGGCGAGGGTCACGCCGGCGGGCATTGAGGCGTTGAAACTGGAGATCGTGAAGCTCGTGCCCATACCCAAAACGAAGTCGGTCTTTTCAAGGGCGCGATGGCTCATCAAGGTTATAGTTGATGCGGCTGTGCCCAGAGCTAGCGGATGGTCTTCCGGGAACGCGCTCTTGCCTGCCAGCGTTGTCATAACAGGGACGTTGGTAAGCTCGGCAAACTCCACCAGATCGTCGGTGGCCTCGGCGTATAGAACGCCCTGTCCGGTGTTGATCACAGGGTAGTCGGCCTTGAGCAACGCGGACACTAAATCTCGCACGTCATCAGGGTTGGCCCCAGACTTGAAAGCGGTGACAGGCTTGTAGTTGTCGATGGCGCTGTCGGGAATCTCGGCGATCGCGGCGTCACGGGGGAACTCAAGCAGAACAGGCGCCGGCCTGCCGTGCTTCAACTGGCTGAACGCCATGCCCATGAACTCTGGGATTCGGTTCACCATGTTCATGTTCGCCATGTACTTGGTGATACCGCCGTAGTTCTTGACCGCCTCGAAGTTGGGGTGAACGTCGGTCCGCGTGCTGGGCTGTCCGCCTGGAATCAGCAGAATAGGGACGTTGTCCGCGAACGCCTGGGCAACGCCTCCGAAGGCGTTCTCGGCGCCTGGGCCGGTCTGCATGGTGAACACGCCGATGGTCTTGCCATTCTTCACACGGCTGAAACCATCTGCCATGTTAACGCCGGCCCGCTCCTGACGGCAGAGAATCGGGCGGATGCCCTCTCTCGCGCAGGCGTCGATAAGGGTCTGAGCAGGGAAGCATGAGAGCCATTCCACGCCCTCTTTCTTGAGAATTTTCGCTACTAACTGGTCGCCATTCACTGGTTACGCTCCTTAAGATTGTGTTGAAATCTCATATTCTGAATGCTGATTTCCGAAGGCTGATGGCTACCTCACCCTGATGAACTTCTGCACCCGTTGGCCCTGAAGCACCTCGCCGACGTAGATGTCTCCGTGGGAGTCCACCGCTACGCCGTGAGGAGCCACGAACTGCCCTGCGTCGTGACTGCTATCGCCACCCCAGCGGGCCAGCAATTCGCCTTCGCTGTCCACGATGCTGAACCTGTGACCCAACTCTGGCACATACACTTCGCCCTCGGGGCCGACTTTTACGTCGGTGGGCTGTTTGAAGCCGGTCCACATGGACAGAAACTCGCCCTCCTGGTCAAAGACCTGGATTCGTCCGTTTTCCCGATCACAGACCAGCACCTGTCCCTCGTGGTCAATTGCGATGCCGTGAGGCAGGTGGAAGTCACCGGGGTTCACCTTTCCGGGTATGCCCCAAGAGTCGATCAGCGCGCCGGTGGAATCGTAATGGTGGACTCGGCTGTTGCCATAGCCATCGGCGATGAACACGTCGCCGTTATCAGCAATGGCGGTGTTGGTGGGCAGGTTGAAAGGGCCAGCCGCCTGATGGACAACCCTGTCATCCCCATAACCGGTGTCCGAGGGGCGGTCCCGGGTGCCGAGGGTGAGCAGCAATTCCTCGTCGGGACTGTACTTCAGAACCACATGAGAGTCGCGGTCTGCCAGCCAGAGGTTGCCGTCCTGGTCGATGGTAATACCATGAGGGCCGCTGAACTCTTTGTCCCAGGACTTGATGAAATTCCCCTCGCGGCCATACACCTGCATCTGGTGGGCGCTGCGATTGAACAGGTAGACGTTGTCGTCCTTGTCAACGGCAACACCGGCGACCTGGTGGAACTCGTAGCCATCGGGAAGATTGCCCCAACCCTCGGCCAGTTCGTAAATATAATCTCCGCTGCCATACGACATGATGTGACCCCCTGTCTTGGTTCTCCCGTGGATACTTGGATAACGGTAATGAGGAATAATTCAACCCTGGCCCAGCCTCGCTCTGGACACAAAGTGGGGACTCTGCGCCATCGAATAACGGCGCGTCGCTAATATACGAGTTAGCGCATCGAGGGTCAAGTACGGGCAGGAATTTCTGCTTCGAGCTTATGTTGGAAAAAGTTGCCGGAAAGTTGATAGTAGCAACGCCTGATTAGGATTAGCGCACCTACACGCTCCCATCAATCGACACGTCTAGGACTGCCGGAGCGCCGAGTTCCAGGGCTTCGCGCATGGCGGGGGCCAGGTCTGATGGGTCGGTGATGGTGCGTCCGTGGATTCCCAGGGCTTCGGCTATGCCGGCTATGGGCATAGGATTCGGAAAATCCATCTGCAGGTACTGGCTCTGAGGGTCTTCCTCTTTTAGCACCTGTTGTTTGTACACGTCCATATTGAGCTTAAGTATTCGATACGCCTTGTTGTTGCAGATGACGTAAACGACAGGGATGTTGGCGTTGGCCGCTGTCCATAGCGCTTGGACGGTCATCATGGAGCTTCCGTCTCCGATCACGCCAACGACAGGACGGTCGGGGTGCGCCAGTTTGATTCCCAGCGCGCCGCCCATGCCCCAGCCCAGCGCGCCGCCTCGCTCTCCGAATACGGACCCTGGCTGGTTGAAGTTGATGGCATCGTGAATAGCGTCGCGGCTAGTCACAGAGTCGTCGGCGATGATTGTGTCGCGGGGCAGGACGCTGGCGATCTCGTGCATCATGCGTTCTGCGGACATGGGAGACATATCGAAGCGGTCCTGAAGCCTCTGGTCTCTGGCCTGACGCTGGGCGGCCCACTCGTCGGCCATTCGGAAATCGCGGCCCTTGGCGGCTTCCTGAGCTGAGCCGGACATGCTCGATTCCAGAGCTTCGGCCAGCTCTGCCAGCGCGACTTTGGGGTCGGCGGCGATGCCGATGTCCGTTGGCTCACTCTTGCCGATCTCTCGCTGGGCGGAGTCTAGGTGAATGAGCTTAGTTCCCTCGCTCAGGGCGCGGCCCTCGAAGTAGAAGAACCCCGAGAACACATTGGTTCCCACGGCCAGTACGACATCACTCTTGGACAAGATGGCCTGGCCTCCGGGCATACCCGCGCCGATTCTTCCCATGAAGTGTGGGTGGTCGGTGGGGAAGTTCATCTCTGAGTAAGAGGCGGCATAGACCCGCGCTCCGATAAGCTCAGCAACACGGACGGCCTCGGCGACACCGCCTGATTGAGCCAGCCTGTCGCCAACTACCATGACCGGACGCTCGGCATCGGCCAGCAGTCGGCTAGCGTCGGCTACAGCTCGTTTGTCGGGAGATAGTCGGAAGTATCCAGAGGCCGAGGGGATGATCTCCATGTCTGCCTCGCCGTCCAGGGCGTTGGCAGAGAATCCCACGTACACGGGACCTGTTGGGGGCGTCTTGGCCTCGGTGAAGGCGCGGCGCATGACAGACGGAATCTGTGCAGGATCGGTGACCTCGACGCTCCACTTGGCGAACAGGCGGACCATCTCGGCAAGCTCCGAGCGACCTTCGGCCAGCTTACGGATGTCCTTGTTGGCTGAGGTTACGACCATAGGAGTGCCGCCCTCTTTGGCATTGTGAAGAAGGCTGAGTCCGTTGGCGAGTCCAGTCTCGATGTGGAGATTGACGAAGGCAGGCTTGCCGGTGGCGCGGGCGTAGCCGTCGGCCATGCCCATCGCCGCGCCCTCCTGGCTGGTGAGCATGTACTTCAGATCGGGGTAGTCCTCCAGAGCGTCGAGGATCGGCCCTTCGCTGGTGCCGGGGTTGCCAAAGATATACTTGACTCCCTCGGCCCGAAGCATCTCCATCAGCCCTCGCTTGCCGGTCATCGTAGCCATGTTGTCTCCTTACGGAAGCTGTCAGCCTTCAGCTATCAGCCTTGTTTAGCTGTGAGAATGCTCGTTCGGCGATTTGATTTGAAGAATGAGTCCATTTCGGATGTATTTATTAATTTGGCGGGGCGTTCGATTTCATAAGCTGAAGGCTGACTGCTGATTGCTGGCTGCTAGCCAACCGACTGCATGATGTGTTCGATAGCCTCGGTGCGGAAGCGTTCGAGGTCGTCGGCGTTTTTGACCAGCGCTCCGAGGGTCTGGGCTATTATGTCGGGTTCCAGATTGTCGTAGTTGAGGAGGATCATGGCGTTGGCCCAGTCCAGGGTTTCCGAGATTCCAGGCACTTTCTCCAGACCGAACTCCCTTGCTCCTCTGACGAACTCGCAGACCTGTCGAGCCAAATCTTCATCGATGCCCTTGACCTTGTTTCGGACGATACGAAGCTCTTTCTCCAGGTCGGGGTAATCTATCCACAGGTATAGACACCGACGCCGAAGAGCGTCGGACAGGTCTCGCGTGCGATTGGATGTGAGGATGACGAGAGGTCGGTGTTCGGCTTTGATCGTCCCGATCTCGGGTATGGTCACCTGAAACTCGGATAGCGTCTCAAGCAGGAACGCCTCGAACTCCTCGTCGGCGCGATCGACTTCGTCGATGAGCAGAACTGGGGCCTTGTCCTTCTGGGTCAGAGCCGCCAGCAAGGGGCGTTCCAGAAGGAACGGCTCGCTGAATATCTGCTGCTCGCGCTCCTCTGTGCTTCGTCCGCTTTGCTCGTCCAGCTTTATCCAGAGCAGTTGTTTGGGGTAGTTCCACTCGTAGAGGGCAGTCGTCACGTCCAGGCCTTCGTAGCACTGGAGGCGGATGAGTTTGGTATCCATCAACTGCGCCATGACATTAGCGATCTCGGTCTTGCCGACCCCGGCCCGGCCTTCGATTAGAAGAGGACGCCCCAGAGATTGCGCCATGTAGATGGACGTGGCGATAGCTGGATCGGCGATGTAATCCGCTCCGGCTAGCTGGTCGATTATGTTAACGATGGGGTCTTGCTTTGCCAGTTTTATGCCTCTTAACAGCACCGCCCCGAACAATCGGGGCGGTGGCAGAATTCGATCTATCGCGCTACGGGATTGTCAGCCGGACTAGCCGCCATTTATGAGCCGCCAGACGTTCTCAGCCTTGGCGGGCATGTTCATGTGCTTGACTCCGAAGGGGGCCAGCGCGTCCACGACTGCGTTGATGACTGCTGGCGATGCCGCGATCGTTCCGGCCTCGCCTGCGCCTTTGACGCCCAGTGAGTTGGTGGGTGATGGAGTCACGGTCAGCGCCGTTTCGATGTTTGGAACGTCCGTGGCGTTAGGCACGGCATAGTCCGCCATGCTTCCTGTGATTAGCTGGCCGTTATCGTCGTAGACGGCCTCCTCCTGAAGAGCCTGACCAACGCCCTGGACCACGCCGCCCTGGACCATGCCTTCAACTATCATCGGGTTGATGATGTTTCCAAAGTCGTCCACCGCAATGTATCGCAACAGCTTGGTGTCGCCGGTCTCTCCGTCCACCTCAACGACTGCGATGTGGGTGCCAAAAGGCCATGTGAAGTTTGAAGGATCGAATACGGAAGTGGCCTCCAGGCCGGGCTCAATGCCCTCGGGCATACTTTCGTACCAGTGCGCAGCCAGCGCGATCTCGGCAAAGGTCTTGGCTTCAGCTGGAGCGCCCTGAACGAACATCTGGCCGTTCTCGTAGACCACATCTTCTGGGGCAGCCTCCAGCAGGTTGGCGGCGACGCGTTTTGCCTTCTCTTTGATCTTGTCTGTGCTCATTCGGATGGCGCTGCCTCCGACGACCACGGAGCGGGAGCCGAAGGTCCCGACTCCCATCTGAACCTTGTCGGTGTCGCCGTGAATGATCTCGATGTCCTCTACGGGTATGCCTAGCTCTGCGGACGTCAGCTGAGCGAATGTGGTGTCGTGGCCCTGGCCGGTGGATGCGGCGCCGGTGTAAACTGTGACCTTTCCTGTGGGATGCACCCGAACCAGCGCGCTCTCCCAGGTCGGGGCGCGAGCGCCCAAGGTGTAGGCAACAGCTGAGGGAGCCATGCCGCAGATCTCAACGTAGGTGGACAGTCCGATGCCCAGATAACGTCCCTGCTCACGAGCCTCGGCCTGTTCTTTGCGGAAGTCTTCGTATCCCACCATCTCAAGGGCCTTGTCCAGCGCGGGTTCATAGTTGCCGCTGTCATAGGTCACTCCGGTGGCGATGGTGTGACCGTCCTCAAAGGGCGGTATCAGATTTTTGCGACGAACCTCCACCGGGTCCATACCGATCTCCAATGCGAAGCGGTCCAACATGCGCTCGATTACGTATGTCGCCTCCGGCCTGCCGGCGCCGCGATAGGCGTCAACTGGCGTGGTGGAGGTGAATACTCCTGTCACGCTGCACTGGAGGTTGTCTATCGTGTAGGGCCCAACCAGTATTAGTCCAAAAAGATAGGTCGGAATGGCTGGAGCGAAGGTGGAAAGGTACGAACCCATATTGGCCTTCACGTCGACTCTGAGTCCTGTAATCGTTCCGTCGCTGTTGCCGACGATCTCTGCTTCGCAAATGTGGTCACGTCCGTGGGTGGTGGCAAGGTAGTTCTCCTGCCTGCCCTCGATCCACTTGATGGGCTTGCCGAGCCTCTTAGCAGCTATCGAGGCGATGACCTCTTCAGCGTAGAGGTATAGCTTGGAACCGAATCCCCCGCCAACATCGGGAGAGATGACGCGAATCTGGTGCTCGGGATGTCCTGTGACTAGGGCCAACAGCAGTCTCACCAGGTGGGGAATCTGGGAGGATGTCCACATCGTGAGCTGGTTGGTACCGGGATTGAAGTCTGCTATGACAGCGCGTCCCTCCATGGAGTTGGGAATCAGCCGCTGGTTGACGATACGCTCGGTAACTTTCACCTGGGCGCTGGATGCGGCGGCGGCGAAATCACCACCACCGACCTCCCACTCGAAGGCAATGTTATTCGGCGCGTCGTCGTGAAGCTGGGGCTGTCCGTCCTGGATGGCTTTTTCCATGTCCACGACTGCGTCGAGCTCTTCGTAGTCAACCTCGACCAACAGCGCAGCGTCTGCGGCGGCGGCGGGGCTGTCCGCGATTACGGCAGCCACAGCGTCGCCTGTGTATCTCACTTTATCGACTGCCAGAGGAGGATGGGGAACCTCCTTGGTGTCCGGCACAACCCAACCGCAAATCAGAGAGCCAAGCTCCTCATGGAGTTGTGCGCCAGTAAACGTCGCCACGACGCCGGGAGCGTCTTGGGCCGCCGAGGTGTCGACGTTTTTGATGTTGGCATGAGCGAAGGGGCTGCGAACAAGCGCCATGTGGAGCATGCCCACTAACTTAATGTCGTCAACATAAGTCCCTCTTCCAGTGATCAGCCGAGGGTCTTCCCGTCGCTTCATGCTTGCGCCTATGGCTGTCTCAGTAGTCACGGTGTCCTCCACATATTTACAGGGGTTCGATCAACTGCTGTGTCGGCCTGAGCAGTCGGGCCGTCAAATATATTCACGTTAATTCTGGGAATCCGTTGCTCGTCACTTGGAGGAAGCTGCCACCAAACCCTCCAAGTAGAGTCCAAGAATATCTGAATCCAGCCAACCAGCAATTCTAAAGACAAACACGCAAGAATACGCCTGATACTCTACCTCACTACTACCCCTATGGCAAGAGTCCGGATACTCTGTGTGTGGGCGAATGCCGCTGATTCACAGTTCTGTGTTTTCGGATGACTAAGCCTAAGAACTTGAGCTTGTGTCAGAAGATTCCCAATGGTGAATCACGCAGAGTGGCAATAGCGTTGTTGGAGTGTATTTGAGCGCTTCAGGGTCCGATTGACAACATCACCAGGCAGCCGCAAAGTCCGTGATATCTCAGTATGGCGTGGTCATGGAAACAGCGGATTCCATCTGGGAAATACCGCGCAAGGGACTTTCGCCTATTGCTCTCCGGGTGCTTCGTGGTTCCATTTAAGACCTTGAAGGTTTTGGTGATTTGTGGCCGGCACAAAAAAGCACACCAAGTACCTTACGGATAACTCGGATCGTGGGAGTTTCAACAGCCTTAACCCAAAAGGAGACGACCACATGTTAACCACAACGGTCATTGGCAGTCGGCCGAAACCTGACTCGTTGTCTTCGAGAAATCATGACACCTCCGGCTGGACAGTGGATCGCGATTGGGAATTCCAGCCGGAAGAACTGAAGGCCAAGCAGGGCGAAGCCATTGAGTGGGCGGCTCGCCAACAGGAAGCTATTGGTGTCGATGTCGTTTCTGATGAAGAGCAGCGTTGCGACAACTACGTTTCTTTTTCTGCCGTGGTCTGGATGGGTTCGATTTCGATAATCGCACAGTCGTCGACAAACGCTCTGGGGCTTGGGGTTGGAACGCGCCTAGGATCACGGGATCAGTTGCGTCAGCCGGGGTTTTTCTCGTTGACGACTTTCACTTCACACAGAACCTGACAGACCGCCAGATCAAAGTGACATACCGGGTCCGATGACAATAATCGACTCGGTGAAAAACGAATATTATCGCGATGAATCATCACTGGCAATGGATTTGGCTGCAGCCATTCGTAGGGAAGTGCGCGCTCTGGTGGAGGCGGGATGCGAAATTATTCAGTTCGACGCACCGGCATTCGGCCGGTATCCTGAGAAGATGATTGACTACGGTATTCGTGCCCTGGAAGCATGTTTCGACGGCATCGTCGGTGTCACGACGGCAGTCCACATCTGCCGTGGCGCCCCGGTAGAAGGGTACGCCAAAGCCAACATAGATAACTACACTCGCATTGCGCCCACTCTTGCAATATTCAAGATCGACCAGGTCTCAATCGAAGGGTCGGGCTAGCCTATCGAACCACAATTCATGGACGCGTTCGGCGACAAAACGATAATATTTGGCCTGATCGACATCGGAAAACCCGAAGTTGAGACCGTCAGCGGAATAGAAGCTCAGATCAGGCGAATTCTCGAATATGTCGACCCCGACCGCCTCGCCTTAGGCCCTGATTGCGGGATGATTTTTCTTGATCCTGACACGGCCAAAGCCAAACTGACCAATCTAGCGCTAGCCACTCATCGAGTCCGAGAGGATGTCTAACCTGGCTCGACAGGGAATCAGACGCCCATAATTGCGGCATAAGGCTGGAACATTGGCCCAAGCGCTCCACGGTGTTCGCATGCTGGACTTCTCTGGGCCTTATGCCACCAGGCTGTTGGCGGACATGGGGGCCGAGGCCTAAAAGTTGAGTCGGCCCACGCGTGGGACCTTCATCGGATGATCGTCGGGTCCGGCAACATGCCTGACGGAGACAGAGGCACCGATTAGTGGAACCGCTCTAATTGATTCATCACTCTGCACCATAGCAAGCACGGTATCATACCCGACACTCGACACCCGGATGGCAAGTCAATCTTTGAAGAGCTTGTCAGTGTCAGCGACGTGGTGATCGAGAACTTCCGATGACCCAGCCGCACTTTGGGGCAGCATAACGCCTTCATTTTTAGACTTCTTCTCGGCCTGCCACCATAGGTTATCGCGCAGTTGGAAGAGGGCGGAGTCACAGGCACGGAGCGTTCATACTAACCTTATGCCCCGACATTGTTGAACATACCTTCCTCTGGTATACTTGACCCCGGTTTCGGCTCCCGGGGCAGAAAAGTGTTTCGAGGCCACGGACACTCGGTATTATTCTGATTATTGCAATCCCTGTGCGCGTGCCTCGTACCTCAGGATGTGACCTCCTGAAATACGTCAGTACGAGTGTGCCAGTTGGACGGCGACCGTGTGTTATTCCAGTGGCCGCCGTCGAACCAGAATTACACAATAGAACTTTATATAGAGACCTGGAAAGGAGGCTGGCTATTGAAGTGGATTGATTACGCAACTCCCCATTCAGTAAGGGAAGCCGTGGACTTGTTGAGCGAGTCAGGTGGTCGTGCGAGGGTGATGGCAGGCGGAACAGACCTGTTGGGGGCTCTCAGGGCAGGAGTCTACGGTATCG
>ENA-ORDI01001543-ORDI01001543.1-marine-metagenome-genome-assembly--contig:-NODE-1543-length-12455-cov-2.210777_pt1 | contig 12455 bp, 15 predicted proteins | sample MGYA00248628_ERZ508525 | MGnify/ENA primary metagenome ERZ508525 (study PRJEB26195, sample SAMN05422138) | marine metagenome | isolation source: East of Porto Seguro, South Atlantic Ocean | place...
CAATTTTAAACTCTTTCGTATATTGCCTGCGTTTCTTTCTCATATAGAACACCTCCAAAAATGATTATATTCATCACTTTCTTTGTGTCCACTTTTACTGAGAAAGATCAGAGCAGAAGTGGGCTCACCGCCGGAGAGGCAAGTAGTTAAAATAACTTAAGTCTTACACAGCACGGCTTCACGGAACACCGCTATCATTTATGTGGCTTACTAAAGGAGGCTTGGCAAATGAAAAGGTTTAATCCCGCCGCAAATGGCGAAACTCTGTGACTATATCTCTCCCTACAAACTATTTTTCCTTTCCTGAATTTCTGCCCTCCTGGTCTTAGCCAATTTTCCAAGCTCACCCAGAGCTTTACGGGCACGGGCCGCGGCGGCTTTTATACTTTTGGTTTCGAAGCTCTCATTTTCTGCCAGGTAGTTTTCATAAGCAGAAACGATTTGTTCATGCGTTGCCATGTTTTACTCCCATATTAAGGTTGATATACTTTAAACCAAATAAATAATTACCACACTACCTTCAACCGATCAAACTTTATTAAAAAATTATTTTTGATTTGCCCATCAAGATTTTGTGTAGGGCCAGCTGATTATAACTCCAGGTTTTATTATTTCTAATTTTTCGGAACCCTGCTTCCCGCCTGAAATCCTCACAAAATTTTCATCGGGTCGTGGACTAATCCTGGGTCAAATGCATTGCGAATTCATACCCAAACACCTTTCTAATTACCTAAACTGTTTTTCTTAAATTACAACTTACCTTCAAAGAAATATTGCTTACGAGGAAATGAATAGGTGGTTGTAACCACGTTAAAATCAAGCATTTTATCTATTTTTTTTGTTTTATGCTATATTCAAAATATACCAATCCAATCACTTTGAAAACAAGGAAATTGTAGCATGACAGAAATAGGAAGGCGTTTTTCGCTGGATAAAATAACGGTTGACCCACAACTTAAAAACCGCATTTTTTCAGCAGATGGGGATGACCATATCGGCGATTGGGATGGAGAGTGTATTGATGACCTGGTAAAAGAAATCGACCGCATTGAAGAACGGAGAGATCCTAATTATTCCAGCCTGCCGCACTCTTCCAATATCCCCGATGATTTTAAACCAGAGGTTGGAAAAGATTATCCCATTTGGACCTGTGACAGACAGGGACGTTGCCTGGTAGGTGACACAGGGTCAGAAATTATGACCGTTGATGAAATTAGAAGTCATTATATTAATAAATATGGAAGTATTGACAAGTTTAAAGAAAAATTAAAAATTGATAGAGAAAAGTTTATTCAAGAAATTAAAATGAAATCTGGATAAGTCGTATTGTATTTTTTTCCTTCATTCATTGGGCCAAAGATGGTGAGGAACTTTTAAATTATCTTGATGATTGCGATAAGTTCAATAATACTTCGGGGAAAAATCCCCACCTCATTATCCTTGACCTCAATATGCCCAAAAAAGATGGGCGTGAAGCCCTTAATGAAATTAAAACCCACCCGAAACGTAAAAGCATCCCCATCATCATTCTGACTACTTCGCAGGCCGATGCTGATATTAATCAGGCTTATCAATTGGGGGCTAATTCGTTTATTCAAAAGCCTTTCAAGTATGCGGATTTCAAATCTACGATGGAGGCCTTGCAAAAGTACTGGCTGAGCATCGTAAAATTACCTACCTGATAACTTCCAGACCATGGCTCGAGAATCTCTCAAAATTCTTATCGTTGAGGATGATGAAGATGATGCCTTTTTTATCAAAGATATTCTTAAAGAAGGCTTGGGAGAACCGGCTCCCCTGATCGACCATTATTCATCCATCGACAGTAGTCTCAAACAGCTAAACCCTTTCAATTATGATTTAGCTATGTTTGATTACCGGTTGGGAGAAATAAACGGCATCGAACTGTTGCGAAATATTCGCAAACAGGGTTGTGATATTCCTATCATTCTTTTTACAGGACAAGGGGACCAGGAAGTTGCCGTTGAAGCCATGAGGGCCGGCGCGACCGACTACCTTTCAAAGGGGAAATTATCCATCGAATCGGTCACCCAGTCTATCCGCTACGCATTAGGCCTTCGAAAAGAAGCGGAATTAAGAAAACGGGCGGAAGAAAAACTTAAGAAATCACACGTGGATCTAACCCTTTCCCACGAAGAGCTTCAAGCGTCCATGGAGAAACTTAAAAAGGCCCAAAACCAAATCCTCCGTTCAGAAAAACTGGCGGGAATTGGAAGAATGGTTGCCGGTGTATGCCACGAAATTTTAAATCCTCTTAATATCATATCTGGACACAGCCAATCTTTACTGATTGAGAGGAAAAATGATGGAAATTTGTGCAATGATTTGAACTCCATAATGGAGGAAATCCAACGTATTTCTAAAATCATCAGTAGTCTTTTAAAATTCTCCCGCAAGGGAAATATGGAATTTAAAAAATCAGATATTAGAAAAGAACTCGAATCCGTTCTTTCCCTCGTTGAAAAAGAAATGCAGTTGGAAGGCATTCAAACCATCAGGAAATTCGATTCAGAAATTTTACCGGTCTTTATCGACACAGATGGGATGCGTCAAGTTTTTTTAAACATTATCAACAACGCTAAATTTGCGATGCATAGAGGGGGAGTTTTCACTGTTTCTACAGAAGTGCTAACTCCGAGATAAAACTGGTCCTTTTATCAGGAGAAAGATTCCCCTACACCAAATCCCAAAAAAATAATGCGTGTTAAGTTTTCGGATGCCGGCTTGGGAATTCGCAAAGAGGATATGGAAAAGATATTTGAACCCTTTTTCACCACAAAACCAGAGGAAAAAGGAACCGGGCTTGGATTATCCGTTTCTTATTCCATTATAGAAAAACACGGTGGCAGACTTGAAGTGGAAAGCGAGATAGGCCTGGGAACTGCTGTTATTATCGATCTACCTATCCGGGAATAGCAAATTGAAACTCCGCTACTCCTAACCCTTTTATTCCTTTGCGGCATGAAGTCAGTGGAAGAAATATCATCCGCTCAGGACAGGCTCCGGCAGGGATGCGATTTTTCACTTTGTGCAGAATGACAAGCGCGTTGACTTTTTCAGCATCTTGCTAGTGGGGTTATTTTTATCGCAGAAAATCCAATAGGGTGGGTTGCAAAACCTGAGCCGTTGCTGCCAAAGTTGCCTGAAGCGCAAACTCCAAATTAGCGAGATCCGAAATACTTTTCACAACATCCGCATCCTCAATCTCCGCTAACTGCTCGGTTTGATTCACAATATTTTGATCAAGAACAAAATCTGTTAAGTCTACCCGTTTTAAAGAAGCCCCGATAACTGCCCGATTATTGTTGACTGACGCCAGGGTCGAATCCAGGTTTTCCAAAGATGCCAGAATTCCAAAAGCATCATCTGCTCCTAGAGCGTCCCTCAATTTGAACAAAGTGGTAAACACATTCTTGCCACCGCCCAAACCTAAATTTTCCGCCGTTTCATCCGTGCCCACATTATTTACGATGGCAACGGTTGAAGAACTGTTTGAGTTTATCAGCATGGAATTTCCAGCACTATTGATTGAAGCCGTAACATTGAATGATGAGTTGTTAATCAGACTGATAACATCACCAATAGTCGTGGCCGAACTTAATGTAATGGTCCCTGAAGCAGAACCGTTTACAATGTTGATTTGATTCAGCGTCAACCCATCTCCACCATTCAAATCGGAAATTAAAGTGGCGGACGTAACCGTTGGATTTAAATCTGAACCGGATATATTTCCATCCCTCTGACCTAGAATTCCAAGCTCCAGGGCCGTACTTCCTCCTGAGACTTCTGTTACCGTCAAAGCCTGGGAGATGACTGAACTTCCATCCGTTAACTGAAAGCCCGATCCGTTTGAGTTTATTGAAGCAGTAACACTACCCCCCAACGCATTAATTTTGGAAATTAAACTACCAATCGTATCTGTTGAGGTTACGGTTACCGTTCCCGAGTTTCCCGACCGGTCTGTAATAGTGAAGGAGCCTGGCGTGATTCCCGAACCTGCAGTTAAGGTTGAAAGTTCGGTGGAGCTTGTCAGTTGCGGATTCAAATCATTCCCTAAAACTTCTGATCCGGGAAGCGTGAAATCTGCGTTGGTGTTTTCTCCTACCGCGATTTGGAATCTTTCGGTATTACCAAAGTAAACCGCTCCAGACGCACTTTGTTCAAAAGGCTGGGTTCGAAAAGCAGTCCCCGCGAAAACAAACTGATTTTTTATTTTTATATTGGCCGACTCCAAAATCTGTGAAATTAATTGATCGAATTCATTGGCGGCAAATGCCCTTGTTTCCGCAGTGGCCAACCCCCCCAACTCACTTATCGCCAACTCCTTGGCTCGAATCAGGTTTATACCCACCGAATCCAGGGCAGAATCGGTCGCCTGGATGTAAAGACGATTAATATTTATGTTTCGGATAAACTGGGTCGATTGAGAAATGCTGGTGCGCAACAAAAGGGCATTCCTTATACCGGCAGGGTCGTCGGAGGGTTTATTGATCCGCTTTCCTGTAGCAATTTCCTGTTGGGCCTTAAAAAGATTTTCCGTAATCCGGAATATGTTTTGTAACGAATTGGCCTGTTGCGCCTGGCTGGTAACGCGTGTAACCATTTCGGTCTCCCTATTTATTTAGCATTAACGCCTTAGACCTGAGAAATCACCGTATCCAGAAGTTCGTCCACAACTCCTATGAGGCGAGCGGCGGCATTGTAGGCTTGCTGGAACTTGATCATGTTAATCAATTCCTCATCAATTGAGACACCCGATATACTTTCGCGTCTTGTATCCAATTGAAGAAGGATTGCTTCCTGCTGTGAAAAAATAGACTGAGAGGAAAAAGAATTAATTCCCACTGTACTGACTATCGAGCTATAAAACTCATCAAACGTAAAGGTGCCTGAACCCGCCGAATCAAGGGTAATGCTGTCGAATACTAATCTTGATTCCAATGCCGCCAACTCCAAAGCATTGGCACCATCTGTGCTGGAATTTAATCCCGCCGCAATTTTATTGGAATTTGATAACACTCCACTCGCCACTGAAAAGTTTCTGGAAGCGCTTTCTGAAACTGATAGTTTAAATTTATCTCCTACAGCAGGGGTTCCGGAAATCGTCACCGCAAACCCATTAGCCAGGTTGAAGGTGGAGCCTGATGTAAAAGTAAATGTTCCTGAACTGGCTCCCGTTGTCAAATTTGTCAATGAAAACGAATTGGAGCCTGTTATGGTGATTTCATATTTATCTACGGAAATATTCGAGGGGTCTCCATTGGTCGCCGTCAATGTGGCCGAACCCGTATTACTAGTATTGGTCAATACAGTAGTGGTCAGTGCAGTGAAAAAGTTGTTCCCTGTTGACCCGTCAATTCCAAATCCCTGCTGGTGAATCTTGTTAAACTCCTGAACAAATCCTGCGGCCAACCTGTCCAGCTTATCTCTCAAGTCTTCCACTTCCGTATCGCGCATATCCAGATAACCCTTGAGCGTTCCCCCGGTTATCGATGAGGTAATATTCGTGCTGTTTCCTGCACCATCCAGAACCACAATATCTAAGAAAGATTTATTATTACCATTTATGGAAGTATCAAGAGTAAAAGCTGTAGACTGTAAAACCAGAGGGGTCCCATCGTTCAAAGTTATGCTGATTTGCCCATCCTGCTCATCAACAAAATTCAAATCGATCAGTTCTGAAAGCTCCTTGACCTTTTGATCCCGTTTATCACGCAAATCGTTCGCACTGAATGTGGTCGGCTCATTGGCGTGAATGGCTTGGTTTAAGGCTGCAATTTCTTCAGTGAGGCTATTTATTTTGGCCACTTCCACGGAAATGGTGGCATCCAAATTCCGCTGAATCTGAAATAGAGATTCACCAAGATTGTTAAAAACCGAGGCCAGGTTTTGCGCCTCTGCAAGCATGCTGGAACGCTCCGGCAAGCCAGTGGGGTTGCCCGATACATCTTGAATCGCAGAAAAAAAACTGCTTAAGGTTAGGTTGAGGCTTTGCCCGTTGTTTTCGCTTAGCAATATTTCAAGTTGGTCAAAAACATCTTTTCTTACCTGAAACCTGCCAAGCGTGTCGCCTTCACTTAAAATTTGGGAAAATAAAAATTCGTCGTGAGAGCGCTCTATACCCGCAACCCGGACTCCGGTTCCGAGTTGACCTAGACTAAAACTCCTGGGGGTCGTGGCTTCAAATTTTACTTCCTGACGGGAATATCCTTCGGTTTGAACATTGGCAATATTCTGTCCCGTAACCTCGATGGCTAACTGTTGCGACAGAAGTCCCAATTTCGCAGTATTCAATATACCGAATATATTCGAACCCATTAAAGCGACCCTTTAAAACTATTGGACAAAATTATATCCTTCCCTTGGTTCCTACTAAACATCCATGCTCACCATCCGACCCTCAACACGCCCCTCCATTACCTGGCCATTGGCCAAATAAGGAGAACAGGCCTTTTCATCGGCAGAGTGGATAAAGGCCACTGATTTTTTTAATGACAGCGCCGAGTGGTCCATCAAGTTTCTGACTTTTTCACTCCATTCATTGATCTCTTTGATTTGGGAAAGCAACTTCTGCCTGCTCCGGGCAAAATTGTTTCTATACGGATTCTCTGTTATTTGAACCAACTTTTTTAATGTCAAACTCGATTGCCGGACTTGTAATTTTTCTGCTATTTTTTTCATTAGGCAAGATCGGCTGTTTTCCAATGCCTGCATTTGCATCACCTGGTCTTCCTTTTTGGCGGTGATCTCCTTCAAAGAATCATAAGAATATTTAGAAACACAAGACCACTCGTCTTTCAAAAGCTGGACAAATTTGTTATAAAGCTTGATTTTTTGATTTAACAAATCCTCAAGGTTCTTATATAACCGGTTCATTTCTTATTCTCCCAGTTCAATTCCTGTATTTTGGGTAAGGGGTATTTTAGCTAAGGAGGTTGGAAAGGTTTCCCCTCGAAGCAATTTGTTCATGCGACTTAAATCGTTATAAACCATTTCCCCCATACCCATTCCTTTTTGTTTGGACAATTCCTTCGCCATTTCCTGATCCAACATAGACTGATACATATCCATTGCAGAACTATCTAAAAGACCAGATTTTGGAATTCCTTTTCTCATGGACTCGAATAATTTATTAATAAAAACCGATTCAAAATCCCGTGCCACTTTTTCCATTTCTTTTTGGGAGGCGCCCTTACCAAATTCAGAGTTTCTCCTTAAACGCTCCAGATTCTTATCCGTTAATTGATCAAACAAAGTGTTTTGGATTTGAGCAGATTTTATGGAATCCATATTGTCCTCATTTAAAACCCCCTATAAAAATAATTGCAAACACCGTACCAAAAACCATCCAATGCAAAGCATTTGCATTAGCCCCATATAAACTCTTTAAATATATAGAGTTACAAATATGCCGCCGAAATTGTGATTGAAAAATTTTGCAAATTTTGGAAGGAAATGAGGAAAATTTTTCCTAAATTCCATGAAAACTTTAAATGAGTTCCAAGCGAGCGTGGAGGGCTCCCGAAGCTTTGATAGCCTGAAGGATAGCGATCAAATCCCTGGGAGTAACGCCAATAGAGTTTAACCCTCTAACCACATCTCCCAGAGATATGCTTTTTGGAATGACGAGGAGCTTGTCTATTCCTTCCCCCGCTGCCACCCGGGTGCGGGGAAGAATGACCGTTTCAGCACCTTCCGGTGCCAAAGGAGACGGTTGGGAAACTATCGGTTCTTCCGTGATGTTGATGAACAAGGCTCCGTGCGCAACGGCAACACTGGAGATTTTAACGTTCTCGCCCATCACTATGGTTCCCGTGCGTTCATCAATAATTACTTTGGCTTCCGAGTCCGGAGTGATATCAAGACTCTCAATTCTTGTAACAAAACTGGAAGTATTTTTCAGATATAGTTCGGGAACCTTTACCCGAACCGTTCCTCCATTAACCATTGAGGCCAAAGAATCTTTCATATGATCATTGATCGCTTTGCTTATTCTGCTTGCAGTGGTGAAATCCGATTCCTTCAATGACAGAATGATTTCCTTTTTGGAATTGAAATCATACTCAAGTTCCTTTTCGACTTGGGCTCCGTTGGCAATTCTCCCGACTGTTAAATGGTTTTTCTGAATTCCCCGAGCGGCTCCCGCTACGGAAAACCCGCCTATTGAGAGTGCACCTTGTGCCACCGCATAAGTATTTCCATCAGGACCCTTTAGCGGAGTCATTAATAGCGTTCCACCCTGAAGACTTTTGGCGTCACCCAAAGAAGACACCGTCACATCAATGTGATCCCCTTGTTTGGCAAATGGAGGAAGCTTGGACGTTACGATAACGGTCGCGATATTCTTAAATTTCAACTGGTCAACTTCTGCAGTGGGAACCGTTACACCCAACTTTTTCAGCATACTGACAATCGTCTGAATGGAGAAAAATACGTTGGTGGCACTATCACCGGTTCCCGTCAGGCCAATTACCAGTCCAAAACCGATCAATTGGTTACTTCGGACTCCTTCAATGCTGGATAAATCTTTTATCCGTGCAGAATGAGCCGGGCTTGCGAGAAAAAATACCAATATAAATATTGCCCAGAGTTTTTGTCCGAAATAATGATTAAACATATATTCCCTAATTAGAGTTTTATAATCCACCGTTTGTCAAAGTATATATAAAGGTACCCGTATTTCCATTCACGCTGTCGGTAACCGAAACCGTGTAAACCTGATCGCCTTGAACAGCAGTCGGTAAAGGAAGAGCAGGAGCGGTTAAAACAACTGTATTTACTGTGGTAACTAGAGTTGGAACAGCTGTAAAAGTGGATGTAGTATTATTATTAGCAATGGTGGCCGCCAGACCCCCTCCCGATTGATTAGCGTTTGCCGTGACCGTATCAACTGCTGCCGCAGCAACTTGTACTACTCCAACAATATCGAAACCCAGAGTAAGAATCGGAACTGTCACTGATGCCGTATCAGTGTTACCCAAGGCATCAACGACCGTAATAGTGATGGTTCCAGCTATCGCTCCGGCGGTGAATACACCTGTGGCAGGAACAATGGTTCCGACGAGAATATTGGAACTGGTCCAGGTAAACGGTGCAGTCCCAACAAAAGTTGTAAACGTAAAATTAGCTGTCTGAAGTACCGTGGTGGCGTTCGGTATTATTCTTAGCGTAAAAATAATTGAGCTAGGCCCAAACGGGTTTCTGTCTTCCTGCGCTCCCTCGCAAGCCACGAATGCTCCAACGATTAAAAGAAGAAAAAGGAACCCCTCCTTCCCTTTATTTTTGAATCGTTCTTTCGAGCTTTTAATAAAATTAAGCATATTATCCAGGTTTAAAATTATATTATTGGAACCGAAGTCGTTGCAGTAACATTGTCTACCGTGGCAGTCACGAAGGCTATACCCACAGTAGTCCCGGAAGTCAGTGTTGTAGTAGCGGCACCCGAAGCCCCTGTTGTCAAGGTAGCAGCTCCCAAAGTTCCCAAGGTAGTCGTTAATGTAACTATCGCATCTTCCAACGGAATCAGGCCCGCACCGTAACTCACTGCCGTAAATACTTCAACCTTAATCGTTGCCTGGCTCACACCATCATTTTGAATTCCGGCCCCTCCAAAAAGTCCCTGGATCCCCAAGATATTTCCCAAGCTACTAGGACCTGTCAAATCTTCCACCTGGGCTTGACAACCCCAAAAAATTCCACCGGCTATCAAAAATCCAAGCACCAGTCTTTTAATGTTTGTTTTCCGTTTCATAAAGTCCAGTTAAAAGGGCCATACTTTACTAAGAACTTTCGCAAGCCAGCCTTTTCTTTGCTCGTCGGCCACCACTCCCTCACCTGTTAACCTTATCGACGCATCGGCTATCCATCTTGATAATATTGTGTTGTCAAAGTTAATATCCTGAGGGCGGATGATGCCGCGCAAAACCAGTATCTGTTCCTCGTTATTCACAGTTACCGAACGCCGCCCCTCAATCCTAAAGTTTCCGCTTGGCAAAATTTCTGTAATAAGTGCAGAAATTTCTCCTGTTAAAGACCCATTTCTAGTAACTGTTCCGTTGCCCTGATTGGAATTAGCGATGGAAGCATTTACTGTCGGGTCAAACTGAGTTCCCAGGCCTAAAAAATTTTGTAATCCCAAACTGGTCGGCAACCCAAATAAGTTGGGTGCTTGCATATTTACCGTGTTATTTTTGGAAGTATTGGTTGTGGCCGATTGACTTGAAGTATTGGCTTCATTAATCACCACGGTCACAATGTCTCCCACCTTCCGTGCCTTACTATCCTCAAACAATAGGTTGTCTACAGTGTCCCCTGGCCACATCGCACCTTCCTGTATTATCTGCTTACTCTCCTTGGCATATAAATGCTGTGGAATCACGGTGGAAGTACTGTCTATCGCCCTGTGTGAAGTTGAACAAGCTGGAAGAAAAAACAACAAACACAAAGTAGTACCCACAATGGCTTTAATATTTAAATTTTTATTTGTAGATTGAATTCTCATTAAAAGCTCACTTTCACCGTATTAGCATCCACCAGCCTTCCATAAATTAATTTTTTGGACTCAATGTTTAAGACCTGGACCATGCCATCTTCATAACCATCCTCTTTTAGAATCCCGGGCGTGGTTATTTTCATCCCACCTTTTTCCGCCAAAATTAAGATTTTGTCTCCTCTATTTACCAAGGCGGGTTTTTTTAAAAATTTTTGGGTTAATATCTTTCCAATTGGCAAGTTTCTGCCCGCTGCATACCCCAAAGCTTGGTCAATGCTCCGTATGGCATTTTTCCAGGGCCGCTCTGTTTTGATGGTTTCCAATTGGATGTTGTCGTTGGATATCATTTCCCCTTTTCTAATGGTGCGGATTGTTTTGACTACCTCTTGCGAAACCAATACCCGACTGTTTAGCCGAATTCTTTTTTGGAAATGGTTGTTAACCTTTATTTGTAGGGTCAGGGGTATTCTTCCTGCTCTTTGATTACTTCCTCTAATCTTGTAGATCAGTTCTTTTTTTCCTGGTGGTAGAATAATATCTTCACCCTCATAATAAACATTGATTTCAAGCGATTCCCTGTCCCAGGGCAAGATACTGGCTAATTTTTCTAATGCACCCTTTTCAATTTCTTCTACCGTTAGAACCTGGGATTCTGAGGCAGTTGCAATGCTTCCCAGAATAGAAAACATGCATAAGCAAGCGTAAAAAATTGAATTTAATACAACGTGTTTTTTACGAAAAATCATTTACTATTACCGTTTCATGTTGTTTGCGATTTGTAACATTTCGTCAGCCGTTTGGACCGTTCTGGAGTTCACTTCATAAGCCCGTTGGGCTGAAATGAGGTTTACCAATTCCTCAACAACGCTCACGTTTGAAAGTTCAATGAAACCCTGCTGGGTGGAACCCCGGTCATCACTTTGAGGATTCCCAACCGTTGCTGTTCCCGAAGCATCTGTTTCCCTGAACAAATTGAATCCCGTTGCCTGGAGCCCTGCTTCATTTTGGAAAGTCGCCAGCTGGATAGTCCCTACAACCGTGGGGGCTGTGGCACCAGGTTGGGTTACCGAAACACTTCCCTGTGAATCAATGGATATATCCAAGGCATCCGTGGGGATGGTGATTGCTGGTTCCAATACCAAGCCGTCAGAAGTCACAAGCTGTCCTGTATTGTCGAGTTTGAAAGCACCTGCGCGGGAATATCCAATCGTTCCATCCGATTGCGCAATTTGGAAAAAACCTTTTCCCTGAATAGCGATATCGAGAGGATTCTGTGTTTGAGAAAAATCTCCCTGAATAAAAATTTTCTGGATGGCCGCTGTCTTGGTTCCCAATCCTAATTGGGCCCCCGTCGGAACCTGCTGGCCATTAGGCGATAGGGTTCCCACCAGTCTTAAGTTTTGATACAGAAGGTCCTGAAATTCTGGACGGCTTCTTTTAAAGCCAATCGTGTTGACGTTAGCCAGGTTATTGGCAATTACGCTCACATTTAAATCCTGTGCATTCATCCCCGTTGCCGCGGTGTATAAAGATCGAATCATTTTCAGATACCTTTCAATTAAAAATAGTAATTTTTGTCGAAGTGTTAACCCACCCTTCCAATATCATTTACCGATTGGTCATCCATGCTGTCTATGGATTGGATCATTTTTTGATACGTTTCAAATAGTCTGAGGGTTGCCAACATATCTGTCATTTCCTCCACCACGGAAACATTTGAATTTTCCAAAAAACCCTGCTTGACGGTGGTGTCAGTGAGAGGTTTTTCTTCCGCCTCAGGGTCGTTTTGGCGAAATAGCCCATCCCCTATTTTCTCGAGAGTTTTTGGATTCTCAAAATTCACCAATTTTATTTTTCCTATTGCAAGATTGTTCAAACCCGTTCCCGCAGATATGTTTCCTTGAGCATCGATGGATATATCTGCCCCCGGCGCGTCTATGAC
>ENA-ORDI01001554-ORDI01001554.1-marine-metagenome-genome-assembly--contig:-NODE-1554-length-12402-cov-3.134199_pt1 | contig 12402 bp, 10 predicted proteins | sample MGYA00248628_ERZ508525 | MGnify/ENA primary metagenome ERZ508525 (study PRJEB26195, sample SAMN05422138) | marine metagenome | isolation source: East of Porto Seguro, South Atlantic Ocean | place...
TAGTCATTGCCGATCAGGAAGTCACGGTTGCCGTGCATCAGGAAAATCTCTGTGCCGCTGTCCCGCACCTCACGGAGAGCAGCAGCTACCTGTTCCTGTAGCGGCGTGCGTTCGTCATCGCCAATCCAGGCTTCAAAAAAGTCGCCAAGAATGTATAGACGCTCAACGCCCAAGGCTTTGTCTCTGAGGAAGGTCAGAAACGCACCCGTAATATCCGGGCGCGATTCTTCCAGGTGCAGATCCGAGATAAGCAGCGTGGTCACGCGTCCTCCAGAACCTCGGCTTTTTCGATTACCACGTCATCGGCAGGCACATCCTGGTGGCCTGCACGCATGGTGGTGCGCACTGCTCGAATCGCTTTTACCGTGTCCATGCCGTCGGCCACTTTGCCGAACACGCAGTAGCCCCAGCCTTCCGCGTTTTTGGCGGTGTGCCTGGACGCGGGATCTATGATAACATGAAAACTGCTGTTGATCGCGTTGGCCGTGGCAAGCAGCGTGACATCAACGCCCGGTTTAAGGCGATGGCCAGTCACTATGTTTTTGAACCCGAGTTCTGCAATCCAGCGGCAGGTTGGGAGAAGGGCCAAGTCGAGAAGAACGTCCAAGATGCGCGCAATCGCATGTGGCAGGTCATGCCTGTCTTCAAGGATCTTGATGAGCTGAACCAGTGGCTGGAAGACCGCTGCATCGCCCTTTGGATTGAGACACCGCACCGGGATCTGCCCGGCACTATTGCTGACATCTGGGAAGCAGAGAAGCCCATGTTGATGGCACTACCACCCGCCTTCGACGGTTTTGTGGAGCACAGTAAGCGTGTGTCGCCAACATGTCTGATCACCTTTGAGCGTAATCGCTACAGCGTGCCCGCGAGCTTTGCCAACCGGCGCATCAGCTTGCATGTCTATCCAGAACGGCTGGTCATAGTGGCCGAGGGGAAGACCGTTTGCACACATGAGCGCATCATAGATCGATCACAGGGAGTGTGCGAAATTTTGTGCCCTGACGCCTTTAGTTACGCCATGGGAAAGCGTTCTTCGAACATGATGGCGAGTTGGCTTTTGACGCGGTGCCACTCACGCACAGATCGCTTCCACTCGGCTGAAGTAGCATTGAGCGCCAAGTAGATCAACTTTGCCGCAGCTTCATCGCTCGGGAAGTGGCCGCGGGTTCGCACCGCACGCCGAATTTTCGAGTTCAGGGCTTCTATGGCATTTGTGGTGTAAATCAGTCGGCGCACTTCGGGCGGGTAGCCGAGAAACGGGATCACCTCGTTCCAGGCTCGGCGCCAGCTCGGTGCAATGGCCGGATAGCGCTTGGCCATATCACTCTCCTCGAACTCGGCCAGCGCAGCCTCTGCGGCTTCGACGTCCAAGGCGGTGTAGACCGCCTTCAGGGCTGTCGCCACGGCCTTACGGTCCTTGTAGCTGGCAAAGCTCATAGAGTGGCGCAGCAAATGAACGATGCACGTCTGAACTTGGGTTTCCGGGAAAGCCGCCTCAATGGCCTGGGGGAAGCCTTTGAGGCCGTCGACCACGGCAATCAAGATGTCCTGAACGCCCCTGTGGCGTAGATCATTCAGAACCTTTGCCCAGAATTTGGCACCCTCGTTGGCCTGGAACCACAGCCCCAGAACGTCTCGGGTGCCGTCTGGGCGGATCGCCAAGGCTACGAAGACCGCCTTGTTCGAGACCGCTCCATCACTGCGGATGTTGACGCGGATCGCGTCCATGAACACCACCGGATAGCAGGGTTCCAGTGGCCGGCTCTGCCAGGCGGTAACCTCGTCCATCACGGCCTCGGTGATCGCCGATATCAAGCTGGGTGATGCCTCAAAGCCGTAAATCTCTTCAATGTGCCCTTGGATCTCACGGGTCGTCATTCCGCGTGCATACATGCTGACGATCTTGCGGTCGAACTCGGGAAAACGACGCTGATACTTGGCGATCAACAGCGGATCAAAGGTGCCGTTGCGGTCGCGCGGAATGTCCAGGATGACCTTCCCACTGTCGGTGGTCACAGTCTTCTGGCTGCTGCCATTACGACGATTGGGCGGATGGTTCTTGCCCTCCGCGACACCTTCTGCGCGCTCTCCCCCAAGATGTTCCTCCATCTCAGCCGTTAAAGCGCGTTCTGCCAATGCTTTGGTCAACTCAGCAAGAATGCCATCCTTGCCGAATAGGTCGCCAGACGACCGGCCTTCCATCAGTTGGTCTAATAGTTCTTTGTCGATGCTCATACGTGGGTCTCCTTATAGAGAAGTTACCACGCCAGAGCACAAAATTCAGGACAGTCCCTGATCACACCGCAAACCTGGTCGTGTTATCTACGACTGGTGCCACTATCTCGCTGTAATCCAACGTAAACCCGGTGCCTTGCGCAACGGAGCACCGTTCATTGAGATGCCAGAGGCCTTCCGCAACTTGCAAGGTCACATGCACCGCAGAGAAGGTGGTGACCGCGAGATGGTCGATATCCTGTCATTGGTTTTGCACCATGATGAGAATGCCGTTCTGTGTGCCGTAGAATTGGCGTTGGAGGCTGGCGTGCCAACCAAAACCCACATTCTGAACTTGTTGCACCGGCTGATAGACGGAACGCACACTGATCTCCCAGAGGTCGATCCACCTGATGCACTCGCATTGGAAACAGCGCCAAAGGCAAACGTGGACCGCTATGATGATCTGAGACAGGCTGGGGGCAAGTACCATGCGTCATGACCCAGCAGGAGCCTCAATCGTGATCATGCTGCGCAGTCTCAAGCTCTATGGCATGGCAAACGCCGTAGAAGATTTGGTCGCCCAAGGCGGGCCTTCTTTTGAGGCCGCAACACCTATGTTGTCCCAACTGCTCAAAGCGGAGATTGCCGAAAGGGAAGTGCGCTCAATCACATACCAGACAAAGGTGGCCCGCTTTCCGTCATACAAGGACCTCGCAGGCTTTGAGTTCAAATCTAGTGACATCAATGAAGCGACCGTCAAGCAACTGCATCGGTGCGAGTTCATGGAGAACGCTGAGAACGTCGTGCTCATCGGCGGGCCTGGAACGGGCAAAAGCCATGTCGCGACCGCCATCGGTGTTCAGGCCATTGAACATCACAGGTGCAAGGTCCGCTTCTACTCAACCGTCGAACTGGTCAACGCGCTAGAACAGGAAAAGGCGCTCGGCAAGACCGGAAAGATGGCAGAGATGATGACCAAAATTGACCTCGTGATTTTGGATGAACTTGGCTACTTGCCGTTCAGTCCATCCGGCGGCGCACTACTGTTCTATCTACTGAGCAAACTCTACGAGCGGACCAGCGTCATCATAACCACCAACCTCAGCTTCTCAGAATGGGCCCAGGTCTTTGGAGATGCAAAGATGACAACCGCGCTTCTGGATCGCCTCACACACCGCTGCCACATCCTGGAAACTGGAAACGACAGCTACCGCTTCAAAGCCAGCTCAGAGGCTGCAAAGAAAAAACGAAAGGACAAGCCAACATTGACCAACACGTAACCGCTGATACATAAACAAAGGTGGGTCAAATCTCGGTGAAAATACCGGGTCAGTTCTCAGCGCAAATCAACACGCATAGTGCCAAATGGTTTGCGACCAACCCACTGATGTTGGTTAAGTTGATCTCCTACAGCGGTGATATGTATGAGAACCAGTTCGTTTACACACTCAAGATTAGAATGGCGGTCTCCTCGTTGCTGATGCTGCACGCCCTATCTTCGGAGACAGGCGACGAAGTCGAACGATTTCATTCTTCCGCACATGTAAACAATTTTGAGACGCTGGACATACGTCACTACCTAATTGGGGAGGCAATCCCCGGGCAGGGACGAGCGATCTCGACTAGAAGGGTGCCCATGAACGTCGCACCCCTCGAATTGGCTCGTCTTTCTGATCTGGCAGCGACTATCTCTACAAAGAAGCTAGCGACATCGCGGATGAAGCGATTGGAGGTCAGGGTGACAGCAGCATTGGGCGTTATCGAGCGCGGATATCTGCGTCATGTCCATCTCACGACGCGATCAAAAGCCGAGAATCGCTTGTATCAAAGGTTGGTCACGGCCCTTGACTGGTTTCGCGCCTCGTTCGGATCAAATAAGGATGAGGCCGATGCTGTCGTATCGCTCGCTGTCGCTTTCGAAACCTTGCTCACCGATTGTTACAAGCGAGGTGTCGCCGACCATATTGAGAGACGTGTCGGTATTTGCTTGAAGGGTGTGCCAAAAGTCGGAAGTTATAAGAGAAGCGTCAAGGCAATCTATTATGCGCGAAGTGAGATAGTTCATTCCGGAAGTCTTGGCCAAGCGGTTAATCTTGCTCGCGCGCGGGTCGCGTTTTCTCTTTGTTTTTGTGAAGTTGCACAACGTCTCGAAAAGTGGACACCGGTGGCCAACGAGCCAATTCGTGATCTGCTAGACGACTGACACCCAGATGTCGTGGTGACCTTAATTTCTGTGCCGATATGCCTCAGGTTAAATGCAATTTGCTTTAGGCAGTAGAGCCAAAGCCTACAGCGATCTGTCTTTTTCAAATCACGCCGCTTGTGAGGCGCAGGCGGGACAATCTACGGATTCTTGAACGTCCCTAGACATTGGTTTTTCAGGAAGGCTTCGAACATCACCCCCCAAAATATCTGAAACCTGTTCTTCAAATTCACCAAAAGTCATGGAGTACATTCCGCCTCTGGCTCCTTCAAATCGTGTGTTCCAAGAAGCAAGACCCTGTCCAAAAGTAAGGGCTTCCGAAAAATCCTCTGGTCCCAGTTTGCTGAAACTTTCAAATCCCCCGGCGGCCAGCTTGTGAATGATACCAGCTGTACACCAATCGCCTGATCCGCATGTGTCTTCTAGCCGTATGGATTGAAATGCACTCATCGGCGTCCATGGTTGAACCGTTCCGTCCGTTTTAGAGCGGTAACGAAGGCCATGTTCACCCAAGGTTTGGATCTCAAGAAGAACAGAACTGTTATCATTCAACACATTGCCTGCATCGGCCAAACGCTGGTCAGCATATTTCAAAATATGTGCAATTTCCAACGCTTCGGCAAAATGCTTCGGATCGGATTTGGCCGACGGCTCAAAGATCACCACAGCGCCGTTGTCGGACGCTTGTCTTGCGAGTGTCAGCATCGCGCGTGACAGCCTATCCATAAAGAAGACTGAGGCGTCCTCCATATGCGGTGCTACCACGGTAACAGCGGCTTGGGTTATAGCCTTGAAGCGGGGCAAATGTTTTCCGCAAGATGGACAAGCCCACAAGAATTTGTGGGTCGGGTTACCATCGCGATCAGACTTGATCTGCTGGACAATAATAGGCGTATGACCTGTAGGTTCACATTGGGCAAAATCTAATTGGACGCCCCATTTTGCCAAGTCAGCCAAAACACGCTTAGAGGCCGCATCACCGTTCATCCGAGCGATGGGGAATGACTTCCAGCCAAGAAATGCCAGAATCGAGAGCACGTTTCCGCATGTTCCGCCCGTCCAAGATTTTACAGGCGCGGCTGGGTCCATTCCGAGCACCAGATCCAAAGCAATCAGACCAGCACCAAAGGCTTTGGGGGCTTCATTTAAGGTCATTTTTGGTACTTCCGTTACTTTTTAGTTTGGGCCGTGGCTGGGGGTAGGCGTCACCTTCCAACCAGAGATGAACAAGCTTTTGTTCAGCGTCACCTTGCATTGGTCCAATCACCATATCATACCCGATGGCCTCTAGATATGCGACAGGTAGGTTCCTCTCCATCGCAGCCAAGAGCGCTCCGATGGCCATAATCTTGCTTCCAAGGGGAGACAAGACCATCAATGAACCACCGATGTCTTGAAACACGCGCTGTCTCAATTCGTGTAGGCTCAAGATGGTCCGGTACAAATCCAACGGATTCGACTCATCGGCATAGACCAAGTTCCGGGTATCTACCGACCATGCGCTTTCGAGTTCGACGATGTATTCTTCCGCCAGAATATCGACCTGCCGTGGGTTAGCTGCCGGAAAAGGAACGATAGGGCACGTGTCATGTGGTTCCACATAGCTGTGCAACGCGTTTAATGCGGGTCTGCGACCGGGTACCAACTGAGGCAACCACAGTTTTGCAGCTTTCGAAGAACTATCCAGCGAAGTACCACCACGAAAACCATGAATGTAGCCGGGAGCATCGCTGGGAATATGTGTTATTGCAGTATCCAAAGACGGATTATGGGTGACAAAAACATGCAAATTCCCCGGCTTTAATCCGGCATCAATTCTTTCCGTAAGGTACCGGATCGCTGGAAAGCTCGTCCCGATCGAAAGCGCACTGATATCAACCACTACGTCGGTGAAATCGCCGTAATTCAGGTCATGAAGCGCTTTCACAGCGTTACGGCCTCCTACAACGGCGTTGTCAGTACCGAAAATCTCAATTTCAATGACTTTGCTGTTCTGCAAAAGTTCTTCGAGATCGGACTTGTTCCCTTCAGCAAGATCTCTGAGGTTTTGCCTTGGCTTCGGTCTGATCTCCTTGATCAGGACCGCATCGAGCGCCGTACCTGCGTCCACAAGGCACTGTGCAACTAGTGTTGATCTTGGATCAAAGCCAGCGCCTGCGATCAGCAAGATTTTGCGATTCTCTGCCGCAAAATAGTCCTGAGCAAACTCAGCTACTTCCTGCCCAAAATGGGCGATGCATTGATCCCACCTCAACAGCCCGCACCCCTCAATTTTGCTTCAACAACGACAACAGGTCGTCAGTCTTGCGTTCCAAAAATCCGCCACGTGTTTGCGACAAGCCGAAGTGCACACGCAGAACTCCGCAGAGTTCAATCTGGCACCACATCCTATTTTTGGTGCTGTGGTTTTGAACAAGGACGAAAGCGTTGTAAGCCGCTCCAAATTTCAGGACCCGAGCCAACTCTTCATATTTTTTTGGTATTTGATCGAATTCTTCTTGAAGAATGCCAAAGGCGCCTGCACCAGCACCGCCACCCAGCGACGCATTCCCTTCAAGGGACTTTGCAACACATTGTTTGGCAATTCCTTCGGCCAGCAATTTGACCTCTCTGTTGTGAGGAAAGTCCCAGCCTCGGTAAATTTCACCAGCTTTCTTTCGAAGTAGCCGATTTTGATCTCTGCTAGACAACGAAGCTGGTTTTTCGCGGATCAGCTGAGTTTCAGCCTGAGTCACGAGTGTCGATGCGAGATGCAGAAACTGTTCGGCATTCTCAGAACTGGCATCGCACAACGCGTCGATATTGTAATAGTAAGGACGATCAAAATCATGAAGAAGACGCACCTTTGCGCCATCCGCGATACCACCATCAACCGTCAGAGGCCTGTTAGGTTCAACATCGTCTTCTTGATCATCAAAGAGACCCTTTTGGGGCACGCGATTGAGATACCGGTGAAACAGGATTGAAAGGATAGCAAGCGCCACGTCCTTACTTTCGTGACCAGTTCCAGACAGATATTCTGAGATCTGGGCTTCAAGGGTCTTTCGACGTTTATCAGATATTCCATTCTTTTGCTGAATGGTGTCGATCGAACCTGCCAAGGTCTCGAGTTTGCTTGGCGAAATCATATCCGGTTGCGTGCCGATGAAGTCCGCCAAATCTGAAATGCCGCGACGCGAGAACACGTCCATCTGGCGCAAGTAGCGGGTAGCCATCCCTTTAGCCATTTTGCGAAAGGCTTTGCGTTTGCCGAAGCGATCATCTTGGCTCTGCATCCAAATAACGTTCAACTCGCGTGCGTCCTTTAGGCCCGGACGCGTGGTATTACCTTCACTTTGGGCCAACAAAACATCTTCCGGCGATAGAGCATCCATGCGGGTTAAGACCCACCGCGAGATCTTGAGTTCACGCCTTGCTAACCACTCCCGAAACGCCGTGAACTGTTCTGGATGCAAGTTGTGGGCATCATCAAATATCACCAGCGGGCGCAAAACCTTGGTATTTCCATCGACGGTGATCTCGAAGTGCTCAATGACATCAAATGGGTGATAAGCTGCGGCAGCTTCATCATCGATGTCACCGATTGCAGGTGGCAGCAATGCGGCAGAGATGCTGTAAATCTGCTCTTCGATCGCGCGCGCCTTATGGAACAGATCGCGTCCGCCAATGCCGCCGATCGCTGCCAATGCGGCGACTGCATCACCACGCGGCACAATCGAGATTTGGTCCAGCTCAACACCTGTGTTCGTTAGGTTGCTGATCCATGACAGGATCGTCCTGCTTTGGATGAGTGCAAACATCAGTTTGCACTTTAGATCATCAGGGTAGGGGAACTCCCAAAAATCTCGGTATTCGGACTCAAGTGGAACTCGACCCCCAAGGAGGATGGGCTGCCTGTCTTTTATCGCACCGCATTGTGTCAACGTATCGACCAAGGGTTTGAAGTTGATCTGGCTTTCGTGCCGAAGCAGCGTTTTTAGAGTCGAATATTGATAGAGCCGCGCAATGGTGGTTTTGCCGCTGCCCGGCGCTCCAATAATGACTGATAGCTGGTCATATAATTTACCGTCATCCGCGTGTTTCTTGAAGAAAGTGATGAGCGGATCCGGCGTCACCAGTGGCAAGAACGCCTCGTCGTCACGACGGTATTCAGATGCTCTTTTTTCAAAGGGATTTGCCATGTCTAAGCCTCACACATGCCGTTGGCGTCGACGAAATAGAGGACGCATGGCGGGTGGTGTGACGCCGTCTTTGGTTTCGCCATTAGTTTCAGCCCAAAGTAAGGCTACTGAATTATTGGGGGTATTGTGTTCAAGCACTATCGGTAGGGCGCATCCCCCGTATCCCATGCCAAGATGCTTAACACCACCAACAGCTGTGTGTTTGGTCTCAATGACGGGATCATAGTACTTGTTAGCTAGTGCGGTAAATGCATCGTCTGTGCTTGCTGAGATTGGCAATTTCTCGTCAAAAACCATTGCAAATGACAAATGAACTTCTTCGGGCCAGTTTTTGTGCTTCATATCTTTGCGAGCAGTGTTTTCGCTAGCGATCATTTTATCCTTTGCGTTTGCTGTTGCCATATAGTGATGTGCACAGAGCTGCCAGTCAGGCGCAACAATGTTTCCAACTTCAGGATCACTGATCGCATTGAACAGAGATGTCCTGAAACGATTGAGCTTCCCCGACCACTTTTTGTCTTTCTCTTTGTATCTCAGGAAGGACGTGCCTGTGCCCGCAAAATCATCGACAAGGTAGATGATCTTGAAAAGTGCATCTGGGTCTTCAAGATCTTCGCGCAGGTTTTTGAGAAGATCCTTCCACTTTTCGGTGTCGATTTGTGGCGCGAGAACAAGCTGTTCATTGCTGAGACGACCCACATTGGCATGGCGCACGATGTCCATTCGTGCGCCGTCACTTAAGCCCAGAACAAGTGTCTGGCGGCTAAGCCGCTTGATCGCCGCCGCGGCATCCGGGTTTGTCAGAACGGTATAGGGTTTTATGCCAAGGTTTGACGCGACAGTTTGAACAATCCGCTGGCGGATTGTATTTGGAAAAAACTGCTCAACAAGACGCCGGACCTCTCCAGGACCTACATAAACCATACGTTCTTTGACGAACCTGTAGGCGTCCTTGCGCTCTTCTTGATCGAACTGCTGCAGCCACGTGGCCAAGCTTTCGGTAAATCGCATGCCCGCCTGGAAGTCGCGATAACCGTCATACTTGAGGCGGGCCATAAGTTTGAGCCAGCGAAATTCCTTGCGCGACTCGTCATCGTCCCACTGCATGATGTCGCTCATGACTCTCAGTGCAAGGTCCTGGTTCATTTCAGTGCCCCCGAGCGAAACTTAAAGGAACCCTCTGAGCAGATGATGGCATCGAGATATTCAGCCAAAATATTGGGGCCACGCTGTCCTTGCGCCCCGAGGTTCCAGCACGTTTTCGGGTCAGCGTTGATTTTGTCGACACTCAAAGAATGAGGACGGGTCAAAAGTTCATGATCATTTCCATTCAAGCCGCCACTGTCCCCGATAGATAGGATCGCCGCATTGGGGATCTTTTGCGTCACAGCATCAGCAACGTTAAGCTTGGATACCCCAAGCGCCAAGATATCAATCGAATGCCCTGACCTGACCACCGTCAGTTCCGCCAAGCCTGCGACAGACAGAAGCTCAACAACGCTTTCATGCAAATTATCGGCACTGTAACTACTTTTGGCCGTCAGCGTGATTTGATGGTTTCTGTCTTCTTGCTCAGAAACATCACAAATCAAGCCGTTGGCGTTCAACAGTTCTGAAGCTAGATGAAGATCGCCTTCGGCTCTTGCCTCGCCATTGGGGACTAAATCGTCACTCAGTGAGCCCACCTCAGCTCCATTATAGTACCCCAAGAGAACCTTGTCCCAATGGGCGCTCGGGATGCATTTCTGCAGATCAATCCGTGCGGACTTACCTCGCCCAGTCGCCAAACAGACCCAAATGTCTGCCTCAAGCATTTCGATGAGCTTTTTGACAATGCCCTCACTGGGTGGATCAAGGCGTGAACGTGTTTCAACAATGGTGCCGTCGTAATCAAGCACAATCGCATCGAAGGCTTCCTTAAGAAGCCCATCACGAAAACTGTTTAGGTGATTTTGCCAGGACTGCAGAGATCCTGAGCGCATTAATTGATCTACGGGCTGCTTGGTTTTGCGTTCAATCGCGACAATATCACGGCCCGAGAGCCCATATGGTGGTTTCTGCTTGGAGATCTTTGGCGGCGTCAGTTTGTATAGTTTGCGCCCAAACATCGGAACGCCCGGACGACCGGGGTCAATGCCCTGTGCGAGGCCTGCAAGTGCTGTGAATTTGAATGCAGCGAGCAATGAGGCCAAGCCAGCTGCACCGCCACCAGGCAGGTCAAGCGAGAGCTGCGGAATATCTTCTGGCAAAAGTGCCATTGTTTTGTCGGCTAGCGCTTTGTCTTCTGGTGCAACCAACGCTAGCACACCGCTGTCATCACCACGCTTCGCAAGCCAATGATGCCGCCCATGTGCAAAGTTGCGAAAGTCGGCCAACTGGATTGAGCCGAGTGCCGCTTCGGTAAATTTGGACTCAATATCCATCGCGCCCAGCCGTGTTGAGGGGCCATAGAGGACGACTGTCGTAGTGCGTCGCCACAAAGGCGCGGCTTGCTCATCTAAATCCAAGCGATGAGAGAATGCTGGATCACTCATCGATCTCAAGACAGAAACTATCCTATCCCAGTCCTCGGGTTGACCGAACAATGAGGTGTAAGCCCGCTGCAAAAGACCAGTAAACCCAAGCAGAGAATTTGTGGCCAGAAACCCGTCCTTGCCTGCGGGGGGTGGAAAAATATGCAGATCGACGAAAGGATGAGCGCGACAAAGCTCTGTCAGTTTGGTGTCGTCGCGGCCTGTCACGACGGTCAATTGTTTAGGTTCACGGTCGATCAATGCTTTTGCTGCAGCCAAGATATCGACGTTGCGACCACCCGCACTTAGCAACCAGTTCGCTGTTTGCTCATCGATGGGCTCTCGTACGACCTCGAGAGGTGTCGCGACATTTGAAAGCCTTCCGGCAAACTGTCGGTGATTGGTCGCCAATCCGTGGGCCGCAGACAATGAGCCGCCTGATCCTATCGCGACCATTGGAAGATCGCTTGAGGCCTTAAGAGATTTGATCAACCCCGAAATATCAGCTTGGCAAAGCCAGTCCAGGGTCTCGTTTAGCTGCTTCATTTCCGATGCATATGGCTTGGCCATGATGTGTTACGCCCCTTCATGTGTATTGCGAACAAAAAGAGAACTTAATCTATGAATTCATCAATGTCAGCTAGGTTGCTTTTTTACATAGTGACGCGGGTAGGGGAAGCAGAATTTGTTGCAAGGATTTGGGCTATCTCTTCCACGACAACGACGACACGCCTATTTCCTTCCGGTAACTTAGGCAACATAAGTCACAGCTATCGTAACCGGAATTGTACTCGGTGAAGACCGCTGAGCCGGTAACGATAAAGGGACCCATTATCACTACTGGTTGACGCCGCGTCTCTGGGAAAGCTGCAGTCTGGTCTCACCCTGCCATAACAATTAAGTTTGTATTGCCTTCCGAGATTTGCGGTCCAGACGCGCCGCTGACACTTATCGTGGCTCGAAGAGCCGAACGTCTACGAGCCCCTTAAACGCATCCTTCTGGAATTCGCCCGCTTTCAGCATCTTTGGGAAATCGGGTAGGCGATCTCGCGTTACCCATGGGATAAATAACTCGGCCGAGAAGGGCTGCATTTTCGAGCAGTTTGCTTCGCGATACATTTTGGCAAGTGCCCTTGCGGTAGCGTAAGCACCCGCCAGTTCAATCTGCGACACACGGGTTCGGTTGATGGGAAGTAGACTGCCCTGGATGGCATTGGCCCCTATTTTAAAGTATATCAGCTCCCCAACACGTCCCAACCGAATAACATGGGCTCTGTCACTACGC
>ENA-ORDI01001556-ORDI01001556.1-marine-metagenome-genome-assembly--contig:-NODE-1556-length-12386-cov-5.640263_pt1 | contig 12386 bp, 10 predicted proteins | sample MGYA00248628_ERZ508525 | MGnify/ENA primary metagenome ERZ508525 (study PRJEB26195, sample SAMN05422138) | marine metagenome | isolation source: East of Porto Seguro, South Atlantic Ocean | place...
ATGTCAATTGATGAATGGATCTTTTGCGACGTTACTTCCTCAAACCAGGCGATGGCGAATTTGGCGCCTTACACGAAATCACTCTCCTTTCACCCCGTTTCATCCTTTGTAAATTCTCCAAAAAATAATTCCATTGATTGCGTCAGGTCCATAAAAGATACTGCTACTTTAGATCTTTTTTAAGAATTTAAATTATAAAATATTTACACTTTTTCATTTGGTAAAATCCCATACTAATTACGAAATTCCATGTAATATAAAACCGGTTTGATAAACCGGTTATTTCTATGAAACATACAAGGAGTACATAATGAATCGTTTCACACGAATCGTGGCCAACCTGGTCATTTTGTCCCTAACCCCAATTCTATTTGCGCAGATGACTGTATCTGGTACGGTTACCGATGCATCAAATGGCGAAGCCCTTGCCGGTGCGAATGTTGTGGTGGATGGTACAAATCTTGGTGCAGCTGCAGATGCTAATGGTGGATATACAATTAGTAATGTCCCCGATGGCGCAACCCTCACAGCATCCATGATTGGATATACGGATGCATCAGCCACAGCTGCAACAACAGTTAATTTTTCATTAACTGGTTCTGCGATTGAAATGTCCGGACTTGAAGTATTGGCATCTCGCGCTGGAGAAAAAACACCTGTTGCTTACACAAACGTATCAAAAGCAGATATGGATGTACGTCTTGGTTCACAAGATATTCCAATGGCTTTGAACACAACCCCAAGTGTTTATGCAACACAACAAGGTGGCGGTGCCGGTGATGCTCGAATTAACGTTCGTGGATTTAACCAGCGTAATGTTGCTGTTATGATCAATGGTGTCCCCCAAAATGATATGGAAAATGGCTGGGTTTACTGGTCAAACTGGGACGGCGTTGGAGATGCAACACATTCCATCCAGATGCAGCGTGGTTTAAGTGCTGTTAATCTGGCTACCCCTTCCATTGGCGGAACCATGAATATCATTACTGATCCTACTGCTGCTTCGAGAGGCGGAATGTTTAAGCAGGAAGTTGGTCAAGGATCATTCCTGAAAACATCAATCAACTATAACACTGGTCTGATTGGTGGTAACCTTGCCTTAAGTGGAACCCTAGTCCGTAAAACAGGCAATGGCATCATTGACAAAACTTGGACAGATGCCTGGGCATATTACTTTGGTGCAAGTTACCAGATGAATGATGCTAACCGTTTTGAAGTTTATGCTGTTGGTGCTCCACAGCGACATGGACAAAATTTGTATAAACAAAACCTAGGTGCTTATGACTCAGAATTTGCTAAATCAGTCGAAGGATACGATCAGACAGCACTTGGTGCTGATGGACAATTTAGAGATGAAGGTGAAGCAAATGGAGTAGGATTTGGTCGCACTTTTAACCAGAACTGGGCTCCTGTGAATTCTTCTTATACAGGGCAGCAGTACTGGTATATGTATGGTGAACGCACGGTAGATCGCCATGATCCTAACTATTTGAATGAAAGAGAAAACTTTTTTCATAAACCATTGGTTAACCTAAACCATTATCTTACGTTGAATGATCAAATGAGATTATCAACCATCGTTTATTGGTCCGGTGGTTCAGGTGGTGGTACCGGTACCTATGGCAAGATTCCAACAATGGATGCTGATGGTGGATTAGGTGATGATGATTATAAATTCTATTATGGACGTGGCCCTTGGGTCAGGGACTGGAATACACTTATTGATTACAACTCTGGAAACGCAGATACAGTCTATGTTGATAAAAGCGCTCTTGCTAGAACTCATGGTGCTGGCAATAATCAATCGGTAGGTATTTTAAGAAACAGTATTAACCGGCAAAGCACCATTGGTGTAATATCTAAATTGAATTATGACCTGAGTGATGCACTTAAACTGCAGGTTGGTTTAGACTGGCGGACAGCGGGAATTGAGCATGCCAGAGAAGTTCGTGATCTTATGGGTGGTGATTACTACCTTGATTTCGCTGATGATAATGCCCCTGATGGGAAAAAAGTTACACTAGGTAATATTATCGCCTATCATAATGAGACAACTGTGGATTGGCTTGGTGCCTTTGCACAGGGTAGCTATTCATCCGGGCCAATAAATGCTTATGGTATGTTTGGCTTTTCACAAATTGCCTACACCTACCAGGATCATTTTACTGTAGCAGATGCTGTTATAGATCATGGTGACCCAATTACCACAACACAGTTCAAAGGTGGCGCCATGTATGATGTCAGTGATGGCATAAGCGTATTTGCTAACTTTGGTGTGGTAGAAAAACCACCTATCATGGATAATGTGATCTACTTTGATGGGACAGTTGCTTCTGATCCAGCAAACGAAAAATTCCAGAGCATTGAAGCAGGTGTTAACTATCGAGCCGGCAACATGGCTGTTAAAGCCGGTTACTACATGACTGATTGGATCAATAGGAATCTCACAAAAGCAGTCAGCTCTGGACAGGGTTCCAGTGGCGACACGGATGTGATCTTTCTTACGGGCGTGAATCAAAATCACTCCGGCCTTGAAGTGGAAGTAGATATGCAGGTCATTGATATGCTGCGCCTGAATGCTTCGGTTGGTCTTGGTACATGGAAATTTACTGAGGATGCTGCGGGTGATTACCAAGAAGACGAGTTTAATGAAGAAGGTCAAGTGACTGGACAAAAAACCACTGCATATACTTATGCTCTTAAAGACCTTTTTGTTGGTGATATGCCGCAGACGGGAATGGCTCTAGGTGCCACAGTAACACCTGTGGATGGATTAAGCGTTCAAGCATTGTTTAATTACTATGACAAGAACTACTCAGACTGGAGTCCTAATGCACGAGAAGTTGGTTCCGATGGAACGGCTGATAGAGAACAAGTATGGATGGCTCCTTCTTACAGTAAACTAGATGTTCATATTAATTATGTTCTTCCAGTCAGCATTGCAGGTACAAAGATGACAGCTTTCGCTCACATCTTTAATGCTTTGGATGCTGTTTATGTGCAGGATGCTGTTGACCATAGTCAGTACAATTCCTATGGTGATAAAGTTCATGCTGCTCATAATGCTGAAGTATTCCTTGGAACACCAAGGTACTATAACGCAGGACTTAAAGTTAATTTCTAATCTAAATTAGAAAACTTCTTATTAAAAAGCCCCGGCATTCGTTGGGGCTTTTTTTATAGTTAAAATATATCCGGGAAATTGATTTAAAATAGTGATGGCAATTTATCTTCAAAATTTAGGCCAAAGACCAAGCCTACAGATGACCAGTAGGAACTTGGAATATCACTCGTGATATTTGCTACCCAGTTAAACTGAGTTACCAACCCTATAGCTAAGGGCGTGGGTGATAAATTAAAGACCGCAGAGTAACCTGCAGTAAAGCCATACCCGGGTGATATAAGACCGGCTCCCATCTTGAAACCCATTTCCATATTCTTTGGAAGCCAATACCAGGAAAACTTTGGGTCTAATTGGGCCACCAGATAGTAACTTAATGTTTGAAAATTTTCCTCTGTAGTATCTGATTCAAAATCGTACCAGTTCATTTCCAGACCAAGGTTTATATCCATTTGCCGTATTGTGTAAAGATCACGCCTTCCCAATCCAATCGTATACCCTGTTTTTGCTGTATGGTTTTGCAGGGCTGGCTCAATTAAAAAAGGGATTGTATAAGAAAAGGTTATAAATGATTTTTCACCAAGATCCAATGAGTCGCGTATTGCTTTCTTAATAAGTTTCGCAGCTTCTTTTGCTTTCTTTTTTGCTTCTTTTTCAGCCTTCTTAGCTTCTTTATAAGTTAATTTGGCTTCTACTTTAGCATACTGTTCAACTTCTGCAGCTTTTTTTACTTGTTCTACTGCTACTACAGCAGCAGCAGCGACAAGTCTTGCATCATTTGCTTCTTTTTCTGCAACAGCCATTGACTCAATTGCCATGGTCGCTTCTTTTTTTGCAGCATCCATTTCAAATTTAAATAGTTTTAGATCTTGTGCATTTTGTTTCGCCTTCAGCAATGTTTTTTCAGCTTCATTCGCTCTTTGTTTCGCCTCTTCCAATTTCTTTTTAGCTTCTTCTACTTTTTGATTTGCTTCTTTAATTGCTATTTCAGCTTTTTTAGAAAACTCCAGAGCGATTGCTACTGTTCCCACTTCCAATAGACCATGATCAATAATCTCCCGGCCAGTCCACTCCAGTTTATAGGCATATTTATCCGGCTGCATATGGGGAATAATTTTCCTTTCTAATTCCTTACCCTCTCCATCCATAATGATCCGTGTCGTTTCTTCATCTTTTCTATTGTGGATAAATTCTATTGTTTGGATAATATTGTTCTCTGTGTCAAAATATTGGATCATCCTAAGATAAGCACCTCTTTCCCAGAAGATCAGATGGCGACCTACAAATTCACCATTGGAGTCGAAATAGGAAGATTCCACGACTTCAGTCACCCTGTCCTCATCCCGATGTACGCTGTAGTTGAAATGATAATAAAAATAGGTAAACCCCAGTTTATCCGTAAAGGAGACTTCAAACGGGCGGCCATCTTTCCTGCTTTTGACATCGGCGATCCAGCCGGGCCGAATATAACTCAATTGGTCTGCATAAAGATATTCATCCAAGCGCTGGGCGTTCCCAATCGTGTGAAATTCCACTTTATATTCAGATCGTGCACCGGATTTTGACCAGAGTAAATGAAAGGTTTCCTGCGCTTCCTTGTCTTTACCAAACCGTGTGACCGTCTTGATCCGGCCGTCTTTATTATATTTGACCTCATAGTAATCCTGCCCATAAAAGGTCTGGGGGTCACCCTTCAGATCTAAAACACGACGGTATGGATTCCAATATTTGTAATGGTCAAGTGCCCCAACTTTTTTATGCCATTGTTTTATTTTTGGTTTCTCAGTGGCTACCAAAAATGATAGAAATAAAAAAGAAATGAATAACCGATTTAGATTCGATCGATAGATCAGGTCAGCCCCCAACTCATGAGGACGATCAAAAGAAAGAAAATAGAAAAACCTGCCCAAGCACCTGTCTGGAAACGTTTGTTATAATCCAATACATCCTCTTCCAGTGTTTGATAATTGAGCACGATTGTTGCATGTTTCCCTTCATCCACAAACACATCCAAACGACCCATAACAAGAATATCATTCATCATTTTTTCTTTTGGAGTTCTTGCATTGAGATCCCTGGTATAATCTTCCGGGAAATAGCCCACTTTATGCCAGCCGGGTATTACATCGACTGCATGCCTTAACGGTGAATGGCCTACCAATTGATTATCCACATAAATGGGAAGGTCGTCTGTATCACAGATGATTTCCAGTGTGGTTCGTTCCCGTGCATCTTTCCAGGAGATAGGGTGTGTTATCTTTTCAGCATCTTTCGGATTGGGAAAAACAAAAGATGGGTTCACATCCTTGGGGCGCACATAATCAGCATAGGTCAATACAACAAGCACTTTTCGACCGTTATCATGAAGGATAACATCGAAAGACCCAATCTTGCGAGCGATCTGGAAAGAGAGTTGTAGTGAATTATTTGTCCAGACCTGTTGAATGTCCTGGATCGGGTAAGTAGCGATATTTTTAATGAACCCAGAATCCGGCCGAATGATGTGGTAAAAATTCAGGATGAACCAATTTTCCTGCTCGATCCAACCGGCGATATCACCTCGTTCGATCGGATCCGAAAGTAAGAAATCGATTTTAAGCCCGGTTTCTTGGGATTCAGAATTTGCAAAATCAATGGTGGGCATTTCCTGAGCTATTGCACACCCCAAGATCAGGAGCCATAAAATGATTCCCCGCATGGCGAATTTTGGGGAAGCGGTTTCCATTTTATTCAGAAGATTCCTGTTCAACAACAGTCAGGTTGATCCTGATCTTTTGGCTTCTGCCCTTTGGGATGTATATATCCTGGAAATCAGGCATTCTCATGGCGTACTGGGGTGGCGGAGCATTTGGATCGATCACACGGATACGATGCCATCCCGGATTGACAGGTAATTTTTTAGGAATAGGTGTTTGGCCGATCAAATTCCCATCGATAAAAATATTGGCGCCATCTAAGTTGCAGGTAAGGGTGAGATACGTTTTTCGTTTAGATAGATCTATTGGGAGTGTATTCATGATTTCCGGATTGTCCAATTTTCGTGTTTCGCGCTTGATGTTTTTTTTGACAGCTGGTTTTTTTAAAATTTCTTTGGCAGTTTCAAGAACAAATTTTTCTTCAACTTGCTGTTCTTTTTTCTTTTCAACTTTTTCTGCGACTGAGTATGTAATATCAGGTTCTTTATCGGCCAAGGCACGAATCAATTCTCTATACGTACTTTCACCCACTATACCATCCACATCCACGCCAGAAAATTCTCTATCCAATTGGAATTGGTTCACCGCACTTTCCGTTAGGAGGCCATAATCACCATCCACGCCATTTTTAAACACACCGGTTGAACCAAGGTCATATCCTAATGCCACAAGGGCTCGTTGCAGGGCTTTCACTTCGTTAGGTCGTCGAATCCCATTGCTGAGCATACCTTCATCAATAATAAAAGAAATATCAACATCCTTTTTTGAAATTTTCATAGGTGCTGTTGGCGGGGGAGGTTCCTTTACCTGAATTGGTTTTTTGACGATCAAGGGTCTGGGCCCCTCTAATTCTTCGCCCTCTTCTGTGGAGTACCACTTGTTATACCAGACAAAATATTTCTCCGGACCATATTTATCACGGGCATAGATGAACGAATCGTAAAAAGGAGACCCCTTTGCTTCTTTTTCAGGAAGAACAAATACCCTGTTCTCGTTCCTGTCCTCAGAGGAGGCAACTTCAGTTCGGATGCTGTCATTCAATGATTCCCAAACCTGGATCAAGATCACCCGGCTTGCCTGGGAATGAAAAATCTCAAAATCTTCAATAGGCCGCTCAAACAAATATCCCAATTGGACCGATTCATTATTTTCAGTCGCTTCAAGATCCATGAGCGGAGGTTCAAACTCAATATACTCCATTGAAGATTCATTAAAGGATGTCCCATTGAGCGTGACATAAAACCAATTCTCCTGCCCAACCCATCCGGCAACATTATCGATATCTATGATTTGACTTGTGACGATACGGAGCAGCGTCCCGTTACTTTTTTTATGGGTGGTCACCAGTTGGACTTCATTGGCACGAAGACAGGTAAAAAAGATCAGCAAAAGGCCGAACCGGATTCCCAATTGCAATTTTTTAGATATCATTTAATTCCTGCTGGAGTTTGATAACTTCGTCCAATTCTTTTTGCGGGTCATCCCCGTTTGACTCTTTTTCACGGATTTGGATACGAAGTGATTGAATTCTTTCTTTTAACGGCATGGATTTTAAGATTTTCAGGCAATCGGATACAATTTGTTCAGGCGGAATATTTTGAGTCTCCGCAAATAAGATTTGTGCCACAGAATCGCGTTCATGCTTATCCTGAAAATACTCGATTATTGCAGAGGATTCCACCGACAATTTCTCATCTAATAAAAATCCGGCAACTTTTTTTAACAAGGGTGTCGTAAACAGGGCTAATGAGATATTTTCTTGCACATATTGACGAGTGGATTGCTCTTCCAGAGCTAATAATTGCAATAACTCGATCTGGGCTCGATCGGCTATGCTTGTGAATTTTGGTATTTCGTCCCCTTGATCCGTTTGATCTGGATACTGAACCGGATTGACTCGTTGGCTTTTCATAACACGAACAAGGTCATGTTCATCTACCATCAATTTTTCTGATAATATGCGGACAAGATCATTGCGAACGATTCCATCCTGAATGCTTCTGATCTCACGCATGAGATCCAGGATGTACTGCCTTCTTTCTGCACCTTCCAGGGATTTGCCGCTATGAAATTCTAAATGAAAATCAAGAAAGGATGTTGGGGATTCAATCGCGGATAAAACATCATTTCTCCCCACAGCTCTCACCCAGTCATCAGGATCTTGATCCCCTGGCGGACGAACGATGGTAGGCTCCAATCCTGCTTTGAGCAATACCCATCCGGCACGGATCGCCGCATTCCCACCGGCGTTATCCCCATCATACAATAAAACCACTTTTTGGGTGATGCGGCTCAAGGCCAAGGCATGTCGCTGTGTAAATGCAGTCCCTGAAACAGCCACAAGGGGATGAATGCCTGCCTGATAGAGTTGGAGAAAATCCATGTAACCCTCTACCAAAACAGCAAACCCTGTTTTTCGGATTGCGTCCCGGGATGCCTGCAGTCCATAAAAAACATCGCTCTTTTTGTAAAGGGGTGTTTCCGGGGAATTCAAATATTTTGCAGGATCCTCAACACCAAAGATCCTGCCTCCAAATGCGATGGGTTTTCCCGATGGATGAAAAATAGGAAACATGACCCTGGATCGAAAGCGGTCGAACGTACCTTTTTCTGATTGCGTGAATAATCCGGATTGATTAATATGGGATTTTGTGAACCCTTTACCGGTGCACTGTTTCACCAATTGGTCCCAACTGTCCATGGCAAACCCAACCTTGAACTGCTTCAAAATATCTTCCGTAAGTCCCCGATCTGTCAAATAAGCCAAAGCGCTTTCTCCACGCTGAGAGAATAAATTATCCTGGTAAAGTTTTACAGCAATATTATGGAGTTCATATAAAGAAGAAAATAATTCGGAGCCGCCCTCTCCTTCTTCATACTGGATTGGAATATTATATCGATCTGCCAAGGTTTTCACTGCTTCCGGAAATGAGACTTTTTGATATTCCATCAAAAATGAAAAAACATTCCCACCAGTACTGCACCCGAAACAATGATAGATCTGTTTTGCAGGTGCCACACTGAACGAAGGTGTTTTTTCACCATGAAACGGACATAACCCGAAATAGTTGGCGCCACGATGCTTCAAGTCAACATATTGAGACACCACATCCACAATGTCTGCCGTGTCCCGGACTCTGTCTACAATATCTTGTGGAATTTTTGCCATCAGGGTTGCGTTAATTGTTTCAAATAAGATTCACTCAAAGCGATGGGATCTTCCCAGTTAAAAAATTCAACCATTATGATTCTAATCTGATTGCTTTTTTGAGCGAATTTTGAATTGGCTGTAATGATATCTGACCATTTCTGCAACGGCAAAATGGCCATGAACCAGACAAATACCATCATAATAAAAAATCCTTTGATTGAGCCAAATACAAAACCGAATGATCGGTTCATCCATTGATTGCTTTTCGACAGGAGTGCAATTTGAACTAATTTTGTCAGGATCCTTGCTCCCATCAAAGTCACCGCAAATAACAGGGAAAAAGAAAGGAACATGCTCATCCATTCGTCGGTTGGCAACACATCATTTAATTTCACGGAAAATTTTGCGCTGTTCGAAACAGAGATCAGGATCGCAAAGATGAGCCCGATCAACCTGCCCAATTCTTCAATGAACCCTCGCCTAAATCCAACGACGCCCAGCAATACAATAAATAATAGTGCCAAGCCATCCAAAAACCAGGACATTTATCCCAACAATTCCCTCAAGATCACATTGGCAGCTTTGCCATCGATGGACCCGTCACCGCGCTGCATGACCAAAGGCATCACTTTCCCAATGTCGCCCAGACCTGTTGCACCCGTTTCTTCAACCACGGATGCGACCATCGCTCGGATTTCGTCTGCCGACATCATTTGAGGGAGATACGATTCCAGGACAGACAATTCCTTTTTCTCTTTTTCTGCTAATTCTGGCCTATGGGCCTGCTCATACATTTCAGCAGATTCCTTGCGCTGCTTTACCAGGGTCTTGATCACAGCCAATCCGTCCTTCTCGGTGAGCTCTTTTCTCTGATTGATCTGTTTGTCTTTCAATTTTGCAAGCAAGGTCCGAAGCGTAGCGGTCCTATCCTTTTCGCCGGATTTCATGGCACTATACATTTCCGTTTTAATTTTTTCAATAAAATTCATTTTAATTCCTGTCAATTCTTTTCATGGCTAACAGAAGGTGATCCCTGTTTGTTTCAAATCCGATAAACCGCCGGCCGCCCCGTATTGATGCTAGGCCAACATCACAAGTTCGCATGAAAGGGTCCAGCACCCAATTCAATTTGAAACTACTGGATTCAAGGATTCGTGAAAATAATTTTTGCGGATAGCGCCCATTTTCTTCTGCAATTCCCGGAATATCCAACCAAAGATTCGATTGGACGATTTTCTGATCCAAAACCGGTACTTCTGATTTGATTCCCACAGCCCGTTGATTGAACAGAAAATCATCTGTTTTTGTTGCAAACCAAATATCAGATGTATCATTTTTCCAAGTTTGGTTTTTGCCAATGGATTCATTGGATCTTTTTAGCCATGTGATCCGGGATTGGACCTTGAATGTATTACTCAACAATCCATGATACATCCCGGAATATTGCCATGGTGAAAATAAATAAATCGCACCGGTATTTTTCAACACGCGATAAGTTTCCGCTAACCAATTATTGTTCCACTGGTAGTATTCCTGCAGCGTTTTTCGTTGACCAATTTCTTCGGTAGAATTCCAGGGATCATCCGGCGGATCAGCTATGATCAGGTCCATGGATTTATCCGGGATCTGTTTTAACCCATCCAAACATTTCGCAAGAAACATGCCTTCTTCCATACAATCGATTGTCATGGACATATCTTCTACCGTTTGAATGGCAGGAAGATATTTATTCAAGTCATCAATTGAAAGACCTGGAAAAGCTTCCAGTGGATTGGTAAATAAGGGGGAATTGATCTTTTGTAGCGACTCAGACATCAGCAAATTTACTGAATTATAAGGCTAAATTCTTTCGAGAATCCTCTTTTCAATTACCAATAATTGTTCAGCGTTATCAAAAATGTTAAACCCATCTGTTTCAATGGTTAAAACAGGGTAATCCGCTACAGAATTAATCCATTTATCATAGGCAATATTCAGGCTGTGGAGATATTCCGGATCAATGGATTGTTCATAATCCCTGCCCCGGGAATGAATCCGGCTTAGCAAAGTATCCGTGGATGCCCGGAGATAAACAATAAGGTTAGGCTTTTTCAAAAAAGATGTCATGGTTACAAACAATCCTAAATAATTATCCCAGTCCCGATCTGACAAATTTCCCATTTCATGAAGATTCCTGGCGAAGATTTCCACATCCTCATAGATCGTTCTGTCCTGTATCACGCCGCCATTGGACCTGGACATATTTAAATGGGATTCAAACCGTTTGTGGAGAAAATAGATCTGAAGGTTAAAACTCCATCGTTTCATGTCGCCATAAAAATCACTTAAATAAGGATTATCAGAAACTGATTCGTAAAAGGGTTTCCATCCGTTTCGTTCTGCCATTTGTGTGGTGAAGGTGGTTTTTCCAACGCCAATATTTCCTGCAAGTCCTATAAAAGGATAGGCTGTTTTTTTCAGTTTTTCCATGATTGAAAATACAAAAAAATCATGGCCAATTTAACTGAATGAATTATTGCAGATGATGGAATTTTTTCCCCATTTTAACCCATGGATAAAAAACAAAAAGTTCTTTTTGTCTGCACCGGGAACAGTTGCCGCTCCCAAATCGCAGAAGGATTGCTCCAGGATATGGCGGGTGACCGCTTTGAAGTTTTCAGTGCTGGCAGCCATCCAAGTCACGTCCATCCCAACGCCATTGCGGTCATGGAAGAATGGGGCATTGATATTTCCCATCACGCCTCCGATGCCATTGATGATTACTTAAATGAAGGTATCGACGTAGTGATCACTGTTTGTGATCACGCCAATAAATTGTGTCCCATATTCCCCGGTGATGTTCAGCGGATCCACTGGAGCATAGATGACCCCTTTCGCGGCTGGAATTTGGATCGTTCACAATTGGAAAATTTTCGGGAAACAAGGCAGGATATAAAAATCAGAATTCAAAAATTATTAGATGAATCGATGTCTTTATAATGAAAAAAATTATTTTTACTTTAATTCTTTCTGCGCCATTCTTATTGGCAGGTGAAGTTTCAGTTTCCATCTCGGAGATAGTCGTGAATGATTACCTGGCTCTCGTAGGTGAATTCAAGGATGTTTCAGAGGAAGATGGGGTACAAACAATATGGACCATTCAAAATCCCAGGGTCAAATTTGATGACGGGAATGCACTGTTTTTAGCAAATGCAGATTTCACCCTTGGGCAGCTTAATATTAGAAAGGATATCAAACGGAGAATTGACATCCAGTTTAATTCTCGAAAAAATAGGGTTCAACTGATCATTACAAATCCGGTGATCAGGATGGAAAGAAATGGGGCGATCCTGGGAGAATTGGATATCAGTGATATTTATCAACCCGATTTGGTTTTCCCCGGGCCCATGTTAATAAATGATTCATTTACCCTCAAAAC
>ENA-ORDI01001558-ORDI01001558.1-marine-metagenome-genome-assembly--contig:-NODE-1558-length-12379-cov-2.898228_pt1 | contig 12379 bp, 11 predicted proteins | sample MGYA00248628_ERZ508525 | MGnify/ENA primary metagenome ERZ508525 (study PRJEB26195, sample SAMN05422138) | marine metagenome | isolation source: East of Porto Seguro, South Atlantic Ocean | place...
AGAAATCCCAGGTCGAGGAAATACCGCTGGACGATCGCGAGCCGGGCCGGTCGCGCCCTGGTTACACGGCTAGCGAGCAGGCCGAGGCGCGTCGCCCTCAGCGCAGGAATGAACAGCGCGATCATCCCCAGCAACCCGCCAAAGAGAGCCATGCGGAATGCCGCGGCCGTGAGCCTGACAGGCAGCGGATCGCCGTTGTTCAGATCACCATAGATCGGTAGCACTCCAACGAATGCGACACCCAGCATCGCCAGGAACGGCCCCGTCACAATCGCTATTACTGCCAGTAAGCCCGCCTCGATCACAAACACGGCCAGGATCTGCCTCGACGTAGCACCGCGCGTCCTCAGGAGGCCGACTTCACCGCGCTGGGCGTCGACAAGCAAGCTTGCCAGTGTCACGACGTAATAGAGGACGACGAGAACGATCAGGATAAGCACGATGAACATCGGCAGACGGTTGAAAAACAGATCGGTTTCAAATCCCCGCAACACGGCCGGCAGGTCCGACTGCATGAGGAAACCATCGACGATCGCCTTTAGCTCCCGCTCCGTCGCGTCGATAGTATTGCGAATCGCCTCGGTCTCCGATGCCACGATGCGCCCGGGATCTACGTCCAACCACCATGCATAGTCAGTCCCCATGTTCGGGAAGTAGCTGCCCATCCCGTCGATAATGGTTTTTTCCGGGACTACGAAGCGGGCAAACTGAAGCGTGTTGGTGCGGGTCCCGAAGGCGTCGTCCTGGATCCTCCAGTGCGCGGCTTCCGGGTCGACGCGCACGTACAGACCGGTGACAAGCACATCGACACGGCTGTGTTCATCTGCCCAGTGCGGGCGCGCCGGGTACACGTCCCCGACTTTGATCCCGAGTACTCCGGCGGCAGCTACGTCGAGAAGCGCTTCGATCTGGAAACTGTCGACGGCCCCGACCTCAGTGGATACCTGCGGCAACGTGCCTTCTACAATGTCTACCCGGTCGTCCAAGTCGGGCAGCGTCATCATCGTAACCCGCCGACAATCGCACTCAATCAACTCTGGGCCATCACCAGAATTGCTCCCGATTGCGGTGCGACACGGACAGTCCTGCTGTGCCACCATGACAGGCGGAAGGTCGACGAAGAACGTCCAGGTCTTCAGAGCAAACTCCCGGTCATCCAGGAACGGCTCGAACCGACTGACAATTGAGCCGCTCATCGCATCGACTATCGTTGCGTGGGTCTCGGCGTTCGTCGGAACCTGGCCGGCCTCGACAAGTACATCGAGTTCCGACGCTTCGTGCGTGGACAGTGCCCGCTGCAGAGCTACGTCGCGGAGCGCGTCGAAAAAAATGACTGAACTGGCCATGATCGTTGACGCCAGCACAACACCGACGACGACCGCGGACAACAGCCGCCAGTGGGCGAGTGTTCGCTTAACTATTAGTTGGAGAGAATTACCAATCATGTTGAAGTCGCGGAGAAGCCTTCACGGGCCATCCGCGCAATCTGGATTTCCTGGAATGATCGAACGGAGTTCATCACGCCGACCATAAAGATCGTGAATATCGCGCCAATTGTAACGAGCGGAAGCGCCCAGTCGATTTGCAGCAGGAATGGCGGAAGTAATCGCCCGCCGGTCCCGGTGTGAGCCATCGAACCGATCATCAGGTTACTGACGGCGAACCCGGTACCCAGGCCAACGAGCGTTCCGGTGACGACCGCCGGGGAAAGTTCGGCGATTATGCTCACCAGGTAATCTCGCCTGTTCGCTCCCAACGCCAGTATCAGCGCCGATTCGCCCTTGATGCGGAGCGCGTAGGCGGCCAGGAATATCGCGTAGGCCATCAGGGCAATCGTGGCCGCGACGATAGTTGCAACGACACTCATTCCTCGCCAGCCGGCCACTGCGACCGGATCGGCAAACGTGTCATTGATCCGCTCCGCCCGCGATTCGACATACGCAAGTCTGAAAATTTTACGGACGCTCTCTGAAATCTCGGCCGGCGGTTCAGCCTCCGTCGCATCGGGTAGGCGCAGGCTGGCGAACAGTTCGTTCGGTGTCAACTTCTTCCGACCCCGCAGCTCGACAAAGTCGACGATCGCATCGACGTCGGCAACCGCGAATGGCCCGCGCGCGGGATCCATCGTCGGGAAATAGTTAATCCGTTCGATCACCTCGACCGGCACCAGCCCGCCCTGCACGTTAATCGTGAACGGTCGCCGCAGACCGACCCCGGTCCGGGCCATAAAACCCGCACTGGCAATTATCGGTATTGGGCGGTCGACGGCCCGACGGTAGATTCCCCGAACTCCCTGGTTCGACCCTCGTCCGAGCGAGATATTGCCGACTCCGATTCCCGAATCGCCTTCGATTATTCCGGAAATGCCAGGGGGCTCAGGCGTAATCGTGAATCCTGTATCTTCTCCCTCGGCGGTCGGAAGCCCTCGCCACAGCCCCGGCGAATCGAAGTCGATGACCATGTGCTGAGTTCCATCTACCGTGGTCGCGATCAGGTCGTCGATCAACAATTCGACCGGCTTGGCGCTGTCGGGACCCACCCTGAGAAACGTTTGAATCGATGTGATCTCGACCGGTTCGATGAACCTCGAAAAATTCGCCGAGCCCAGCGACCAACCATCTTGCATTTCACCCAGGCTCAGTGTTTGGGTCTCCCCAATCCCATCTCTGACCACTATCCAGATCTGGTGGTTTGGGATTACCGGTTCCGACCTAACCCAGAGCGAAATTTCGGTCGTGTTGGGTGGTAGCTCAATCGGCTCCGGCAGTATGCGAACCGCCAACCTGTCGACAAGCTGAGTGATATTGACATCGGAATCGCTGAAGTCGTCCCGGAACCATGCGACCTGCTGAAAGTCTATGGGGTCGATCGCCAGTAACGTAAAACCCGTCCCGCTCGAAGTGGTGCCAACTCTCGCACCGCTTCGCAGGACGGGGGTGGCAACTTCAATCGCATCAAGGTCTCGCACGCGCGACAACTGCTCCCCGCCCACCTGCCCGGTCGAGCCTGTCGTGGTGACATGAATATCGGCACCGGTACTGTAAAGCACCTGCTCGTTGGTCGAGCGCTCCAGTGTCGATACGACCGAACCGGCGACGATCCCGGTACTTATTGCAAGCGCGAAGGCCAGCATCGGCCAACCATGAAAAAAAGGCCTTCGGGAAACGCTCGCGAGCCCGAAACCCAGGGCCGCAGAGTTGGAGCGAGAACCGACTCGGGCCGCAATCCGCGTCAACACCGGGAAGATTCTCAGGGCCACCAATGAACTCGCCACGACAATCAGGATTGGAGCCGCCAGCAGGCTGAGGTCGGGAGTAAATTCGCCAGTTCTTTCGGCAGCTATGACACCGTTTCGCGCACCAATTTCCCACCAGAGAATTCCACTCAGACCGACCAGGAACGCGTCTACATAGTAGCGCTGGAACCACGGCGCACTGATCGGGCGTGCATCCGACGACCGAGATGTCGCCAGGGTCGATCTGTCCCAGAAGGAAGACGCGGTCGTGATCACCGTCGCGGTCGCGATTGCGGCTCCAAACGACCATAGCCAGCCAGAAAAGGCCAGCTCGATAGGCATCGCGTGGTTATCAGTGATCGCCCTGTAGGCCGGAAGATAACCCAGCGCCGCTATGACCGCGAGCGATAGCAGGGGTCCAACTAACGCAGCTGGAACCGAAACAATCGCGGCTTCAACTGCATGGATTTTTAGTTGCTGACTAACGTTGAAGCCACGGGTCTGCATCATCATGTACCCGCTGATCCGCCTCCGCGCCAGCAACCCGGCGGTCATCGCCAGGTAGAAGCCCACACAGGCAAGAACCAGCAGTGCCATCAACAGCAACGGAATGCTCCCGAACAAGGCCCGCTGTTTCATGGCATCAAGCCGCGCAATCATTTCAGTGATCACAAACGGACGGGCCAGCGAATCGTCCAGATCGGCGGTCAATTCAGCGTAAGCAATCTCAAGTTCATCGATCGTCATGTCCGCCATCAACACAGAATCGGTGAACAGAAACCAGTCGTACGTAGCGGGGAGCCCCGAGTTCGTTTCGGCAACCGCGGAGAACATCGAATTGCGGGAAGGTAACATGATCAGCGGCTGCTCACGACCTACGATGTCCGGGCTGATAAACGCCCGGTCAAACCCCATCCAGAAAATGTCGTCCGGGACGGACTTCACAAATGTTCCGGTCACCCGCGCTCGGACAGTCCCGGTGCCAAGATCAACTGGCTGGGCATCGATAACATCACCGACTTCGATCTGCAGAAAAGTGGCGCGGTCGTCATAAACCGCCACTTCGATGACGGTTTTGCCATCGATTTCCGTCTTGCTGTCGGTAGGCGCAACGCCCTTTACGTATTCAACGTGTTCGTCGAGACGTTCGATGTACTGAAACGTAGCCTGTGAGGCATCGTCGTCCGTCCGCAGTGGTTCGCCCAGCTGGGCCCACCAGTGAAGGCGACTTTTCGTGAGGCGAACCGAGTCGATCACCAGATCGCCGAGATAGGAATCGACTGCGGTCAATACTGTCTGATCGGAGCGCACACGGTCCGATTCGGTCAACGGCACCCACGACGTCGATATGTGAACGTTCGTGTTGTACGGCCCGGTATCGGCAACAGTGGCACGCATCGAAACGATTTCGAGAGAGCGCCCATACTGCGGGATTCCAGCCGCGGTCGCAGCGGCGAATAACGCGCCGATCATCAGCCCGACGATTATTTTAGGGTCGGAACTTGCACGACCTTTTATTAGCCCGATCAGGTTCAGCTTCGTTCTCAATCCTGTGCGTAATTCACCCGAATGCTCCGAACCTACGGGCACTCAGTCGCGATTATTCGATACTCGTAGTTATCAGCAATCTCGCCGGATAACGCGATAGTCCACTCCGGCCGACGGGCTGCAATGGAGACTGCATGGAGCAACCTACACCATCGCTTGATACGCTGGCTAAACAGATTTCGGCCTTTCCGGCCCTCAGAATGCCTTCGATATGACACTTCGACCCCGCCTCATACTCACCGTTGCAGCTCTCCTGGCGTTTACGCTGGCGCTGGTTCTTGCAGCCTGCACCGCGGCAACTACGGACGAAGAACGGGCCGATTCGGGCGGGACAACCGACGCGTCCCAGAAATCTCAACGAACGTCAGGCGGTACCGGCATTCTGACGACTCCTGAACTCGTCGAACTGCTCACCCCGTCGGTAGTCCAGGTCGCCGTCAGCCTGGAGCGCGGACGTGGCGTCGGTACTGGAGTAATTTTCGATGATCGCGGCCACATACTCACCAACTGGCACGTGGTGCGTGGCGCACGCGCCATAACCGTTGCCTTCGAGGACGGGACCATCGCCGAGGGAGAGTTGTTCCGGAGCGACCCGCTGCTCGACCTGGCGATCATACGGGTCGACCGGATGGGTCTCACGCCGGCAATGTTCGGCGATTCAGACCAGCTCAGAGTCGGTGAAGACGTAGTGGCGATCGGTCACGCCCTGGGTCTCGATGGCGGTCCGACCGTTAGCAAGGGCGTGGTGAGTGCGCTCGACAGGACGATTATTGGCGAATCGGGTGGCGATCTCACCAATGTATTCCAGACCGATGCCGCGATAAACGAAGGAAATTCAGGCGGTCCGCTGGTGAACGCGTATGGCGAAGTCGTTGGGATCAATACGGCAAAGATCGCGATTGGTGAGCGGATCGGCTTTGCAATCAACATCAACGCGGCAAGGACCGCTGCCGAATACCTGATCGCACAGGGACCGGTACCGCCGCCGGGCTTCCTGGGTGTCGGAGGGATCGATATCACCCGGGCGCTGGCACAGGCGCTAAGGCTGCCGGTCGAATGGGGCTTTGGCGTAACCGTCATCGCACCGGGGTCACCGGCAGACGATGCGGGAATCACCCTCGACGATATTATTGTTCAACTCGACGACACCGAGATTACCCGCGGACAGGATCTGACCGACTTCCTGCGCGACCACCCGAGCGGCACCGCTATCACGATTACCGTAGTTCGCGATGCCCGTCTTCTCGTCACCCTCGACGCGACACTGACCGACCGGCCAGCTCGCGCGACCATGGACCTGTTGCCTTTGCTGCCGGGCGCTTACAACATGCAGCCGGGTTGATTCGTGCAAAATAGGCCGATCTCTCGAACGTAGTCCGTGGCACCTAAGGAATGATCCGATGACAAGTCCCCCGAATTCCGAACTCTCCCAGCGTGAACTGAACGGTAAAGTCGCGATCGTGACCGGCGCCGGGCGCATGCGCGGGATCGGACGCGGCACGGCAAACGTACTCGCCAGAATGGGTGCAAACGTCGTGATCACCGGCACCGGCAGGGACCCCGCCACCTTCCCATATGACGAAAAACAGGCGGGGTGGCGTGATATCCAGTCGACAGCAGAAGAGGTTGAGGCTCACGGCGTTCGGGCACTACCGCTGATCGTAAACGTTGCCGACGAAGACGATGTCGAGAAAATGATCGATGCCACGCTCGCCGAGTTCGGGCGAATCGACATCATCGTGAACAACGCCGCCGCGCCCTACGGCGAGGACAGGGTCGCCGTTCTCGACCTGCCGACCGATATCTTCAAAAAAGTGGTTGATGTGAAGTTGATGGGCACGTTTTACTGCTCTAAGGCCGCTGCCAGAGTGATGGTCCAGCAGGGCGATGGAGGCCGGATCATCAACCTTTCCTCGGCAATGGGTAAACGCGGGCAGGCGAACGCAAGCGCCTACAACGCGGCCAACTTTGCGGTCGATGGTTTCACGCAGGCGCTCGCAAAAGAGATGGCGACCCACAACATCACAGTGAACTGCGTGTGCCCCGGACTGACTGAAACATCGAGGATGGACCCGATGGGACGTTCCGACCGGTGGGAAGCGCGCGTGGCGGCGATTCCGATGGGACGAGTTGGTACCGACGATGAAATGGGCGAAATGATCGGCTTCCTGGCCGGGCCGAGGGCCGGATACATTACCGGCCAGGCGATCAACGTAAACGGCGGTCTTATCACCGAGCGCTAGATGTCGAACCCCTCGTACTGGGCTATCTCGACAAAATCGTCGGCCTCATCGCTCCACGCAAACTGGCGCGCTTCGACCACCCGCGCACTGTCGATTCCGATAACGATCTGCTGCACCGGGTAGGCCGGGCCCTCGCCCCACGGGTCACGTGCATTTGCACGGTCGGTCGGCGAGAAATATGCCCGACCGTTGGGATGCGAGTGGTAGATGATGCGGGGCCGAACGTCATCGTCGAGGCTGCGGTTGAGTTCGAGCAGGTCACCGTCGGATATCACGAAAGCTCGTTCAGCCGTTCGGTCCTTTGCAGTCGGGTGAAGGTCGGGCTCATAGGCGTTCACGGCACGCCGCACCCCGCGAGCCGTATTCGATTCCCTACCACCGGTAAGCCAACCACAGCATTCGTTCGGGAACGATTCGCGTGCGTGCCTGAACATTTCCTCCAGAGCAGATTTCGGAACGTTTACAGGTTCAAGGTTCGGTTTTGGAGCTGCCAATAATTCTGCCTCTGTGACCCAACCCGTAGTGTCGGGATGGCCATTTATCTGAGAATCATGCGGTAAGTGCGTTGAGCGGATGAATTCCGCCCACGCCTCCGTGTAGATTACGCCTGCGCAGGTGACACGGGTGTGGCTTGTTGGCAACGGGGTATGTAACGATTTATCGGTCGCAACCCGCGCTGCGCCGCGATGCAAGATCGCGCACTGTTAGAAATTTGAAAGTAGGCACATGCCTGAACTGCCAAGAAGCTGGAGGAGCAAGCGACACCGAAAGTTGCTTCGGACCCAGCGCGCGGCTATGGCGCGGATTGGCCTTGCGATCGCTGGCTCGCCGTTGGTAGGCGAAACAACGCTGTGCATCGCCTACATGTGCCCCTGGGCGCACGCCTGCAGCAAGGCCACACCACGACCGGCGCTTGTCGGGCAGCGCGATTGCCTGAGGAAGTTTCCGGAGGAACGCCGACCGCGTTCCGGGTTGTCCGATGTTGCACTCGACAATCTTGCGAAACATCGCGACGACGGCATTTTGCTGGAACCTGTCACCATCTCGGTTCTCGATGAGTTTCGACCTACCGGACCGACCCCTTCGTTCGGTAAAAAACGCCCGTCGCGACCGGTGTCCGACGCCGGTGTCCACGGCAAGCCGTTCCAGCCACGGGGCTGAAGGCGGGTTCGCCTGGCACACCCGGTCAACATGACCGATATCAGTGATTCAGGTTCGAATACCCAATTTTTGAACCCTCGAATGAGTATATTTACTTGAATCTGGAGCGCCAGACTAGTTCAGAACCAACAGGACAGGCCAAATGACAGACGACAGACGACAGCCCAACCGTATCCATTTCAGGCATTGGCGGACTGTTTTTTCAGGTCAGAGGCTCCCGAGGTGCTGGCCCGTTGGACCAGCCATTCATGTTGAACTTCAGGGTGGACGATTTTGATTTCGCCGTGGAGAAATTGCGCGAGGCAGGTGTGAGGATCAACGATCAGCGAATGGAAGAGCCATATGGCAAGTTCGCGTGGGTCTATGACCCGGAAGATAACAAGATCGAACTGTGGGAGCCAAAAGACCCTTCGGCATAGGGCCACACGCACCTCTGGGGTCCTGATCCCGCCGAACGCTTTTCAACGGCCCTACGAGCACTGCCCCTCACCCCAAGGAATGAGTGTATTTTGGAAAAGCCACTTCGCACCGGCACTAGAGCGCGCCATGCTCGGCCAGAAACTCCCGCAGAATGCCGTGATAACCCGCCGGGTCTACGAGATCGAGCCCATCGTGATCGCCTCCCGGGATGAGGTGTAGTTTTTTCTGGGGGCGGGCCGCGGCGAATATGCGCGCGGAGCTCGTGTGCGGGACAGTCCTGTCAGAATCGCCGTGGAAGATCAGCTTTGGCACAGTGCTGTTCGATACGTAACCCACTGTGTCGAACCTCGTTTTCAGCAGGAGGCCCATCGGGAGAAACCGTGTCCAGGGGGCCAGTTCACGGGTCATATCGAGGATCGAAGAGAAGGTCGCCTCGAGGACCAGGACTGCTGGCGAGGTCACGGTTGCCAGCTGGGCGGCCACGGCACCGCCCATCGATCGGCCGAACACGACGATTTGCTTGCCGGGGTGAAGTTCGCACGCGAGCTCGTACGCGGCAAGCGCATCGGCATAGAAACCAGTTTCTGAAGGTACCCCTTCGCTGCGACCGTACCCCCGGTAATCGATAGCAACCACCGAGGCCCCGTAACGACGGTTGATCTCGGCGTACTGGTCGAGCCGAACGCTGATATTCCCGCCATTTCCGTGAAATATCAGCCAGGCGACCTTCGTCGATTTCCCGGGTATGTGCCAGCCGTGCAACTTAACACCGTCTGACGTCACTGGAAAAATATCCTCAAACGCGAGCCCGACGTGCTCGGGTGTACCCCGAAACGAGCGTTCGGGCACGAATAGCAACTGACGTTCTAAACGCGAAAATGGCCACAAAATGGGATGCCCTGTACCAGGCGTGTGCACAGACTACGCCAGCGACGAATATTGGCGTCGTTTCAGGCGCTAATTGACCGAGCCGTCGCGCCGGAGTCCCGCAACCTCGCCCGGGCTGTAACCGATATCCGCGAGGACCTCGTCGGTATGGGCACCGAGCGCCGGTGACGACCTTGCTTCGGGCATGCCGTCCGCGAACTGCAACACAGGTCCCGATGTCCGGATCTTGTGCCCGGTGTGGTGTTCGAGCTCGATCACGTAATTGTTTGCCAGCACCTGTTCGTCGGTGATCATTTCTTCGACGAAACGGACCGGCTCGCACGGAATATCGTGCGCCCGAAGCTCTTTGAACCAGTGATCGGTCGTCTTGCCAGCGAAAATCTCCTCGAACTGCCGTGTCAGGCGCAGACCCAACTCGGTCGCCTCGGGTGTCGAATCATCGTATTCGGGGTCGGTAACCCTGGGATCTTCGAGTCCGAACACATCGAGCAGCCGTGCTCGTGCGTGCACGGCAAGCGTTCCGAGCGTCAGCCCCCCGTCGAGGGTCTTGTAGGCCCGGTAGTAGCAGCGGTAGATCATGGGTCTCACCGCCTGCTGGTAACTAATCTGTATCTCCTCGTAGCTCGCACCCCGTTTTTTCAGCCCGGGATAGACCTCCTCATACCATGTCCTCGCAGGAGCAGGGATGCCTTCGATATCGGCTATTCGCAGCGTCTGCATGGCGATGGCATTGCCCAGCAGGCTCGTTGAAACGAGCTGGCCTTTGCCTGTTTTGCCCCGCCCGATAATCCCGGCTAGGATGCCGTTTGCCGCCGCATATCCGGTCGAAAAATCGATGTACGACGATGACCAGACGACTTCCGGCTGCCCGTTGCTGATCTTGCCTTCGCTTGTGACAGCACCGGTGTAGCCCTGGAGTATCAGGTCGAATCCGGGCATGTCGGCCCTGGGCCCCTCGGAGCCGTAGGCGGTTATGTCGACGTAAACGAGTTGAGGATTGATTCGCGAAACGGTCTCGTAGTCGATGCCCAGTTTGAGCGCGGTGTCGCGGCGATTGTTCGAAATAATGCCGTCAGCAGATTCGATCAGCCTCCTGAGTACCGCCCGTCCGCTTTCTTGCTTCAGGTCGAGGCAGATGCTCCGCACGCCACGGTTCAGCGGCACAAACACCCGGCTTTCGTTCGGAGCGAACGGTGAGGCATGTCGCCACGGGTCGCCTGACGGCGGTTCGACCTTGATTACGTCAGCACCCATATCGGCCAGCAACTGCCCGGCCCAGGGTCCGGCCACAAAGCTGCCGAATTCGAGAACGCGAATTCCGCTTAGCGGGCCTAGGAGCGAGATGGTCGGTTGTGACATACGGGGACGCGAAGCCTGAATGGGTCCGGTGTCGTACGGATGGGCAGATGTTACCGCTGATCGAAGTCCCGCGCCGCCTTCACGTTCGGCAAAGCGGATTTTCGATGGCAACAACTACCATCAGGATAGGGCGCCGACTGTTGTGACAGACCTACCTTGCTCAGGATGAGAGTAGATCGCGCATTGGTTCCCAGTAGTTGTCGTGCCACCCTTTGTCGATGTGTTCTCTTTCATTTTCTGGATATCCGGTGTGATCGAGCACGACTCTTGTCCCACCGTTATGGGCTTTTAGCTCGAAGCGGACGATTGAGTAGACGTCAGGTTCCCAGCTTGCCGGGCGCCATGCCTGGACCAGTCGTTCGCCAGGCAGGCATTCGATGTTGATTCCGACGACCATACCGCCGAACAACGAAATTTCTCCGACGGTTTGGGTCGATTTCAGCGGGCGCACCGCCTGTCATCTGACTGAATTTACCGGGATCCGTGAGGATCTGGTAAATGGCATCTGGTGCAGATTCGTGATCGATTTCCTGGTGGATGAGGTGATTCATTATTTAGTCTCCGAAGGTTCCCTTGAAAAGTAAACCATTTGGTTTTATATTATATGGAACCATTCAATGCCAAGCCCAGCACTAGAAGCACATACCCCGTGAAACAAGATCAACTGGATCTGGTTTTCGCGGCGCTGGCGAATCAGACCCGTCGGGCGCTCCTTGCACGCCTTGGCGAGGCCCCCGCGAAGATCACCGATCTAGCGACGCCGTACGTTATGTCCCTTCCCGGAGTATCGAAGCATCTCAGGGTGCTCGAGAAGGCCGGACTTGTTCAGCGTGATATCGAAGGGCGTGTGCACCGGTGCTCACTCGATACCGCTCCGCTGCGGAAAGCGGAACGCTGGTTGGAGCACTACCGTACATTTTGGAACGAGACGCTTGAAGCTCTGGCAAAACACATGGAGCCCAGCGAATGACGACCGATGCGGATATGCGGCTCGAGGTCAGGCACCGAATCGCAGCCAGCCCGGAACGACTTTTTGCCGCGTGGACAACTCCAGAGCAGTTATTGGCTTGGTGGGGGACAAAAGGGTGGTGGTGTACGGAGGCAGAGCGGTAGTTGGCAGTCGGGGGTCGATACCGACTGGGTAATGAATTGCCCGACGCCAGGTCGTTTTCATCGTCGGAGAATTTTGAGTATCGAGCCGCCGTCGAAACTCGTTTACACGTGGCCGACCGAGGGTAGTGACGCGGAGCCGGAGCAAGTGACGGTTTCGTTCAATCGGGACGGAACAGAGACCGAAGTTGTGATCTTGCATGAACGGATACTTGTGAAAACGAGGCGGGACGAACACAGCGCTGGTTGGAACGGCTGTCTGGACAAGTTGGAGGCGTACGTCCTGGCCGCAGTGTGAGTCGCAGCCGCATTGCCACCCCTCCCGATATCAACCCGAAGTGCGCGTGATGGCTATCACCGGTCGTCGCGCCGGCCGAATAACTTTGTCCGCGACTCTTCCCACCACCCATCGCCT
>ENA-ORDI01001559-ORDI01001559.1-marine-metagenome-genome-assembly--contig:-NODE-1559-length-12379-cov-2.873760_pt1 | contig 12379 bp, 15 predicted proteins | sample MGYA00248628_ERZ508525 | MGnify/ENA primary metagenome ERZ508525 (study PRJEB26195, sample SAMN05422138) | marine metagenome | isolation source: East of Porto Seguro, South Atlantic Ocean | place...
GATAGAAATAAAATTCCTCACAAAGTCATTTGGAGATGTAACTGCTGTTAACAATATTTCTCTTTCAGTAAAAAATGGAGAGATCTTTGGATTCTTGGGACCTAATGGCGCTGGAAAAAGTACCACAATTATGATTCTCACTACATTGTTGAAACCAACATCTGGACAAGCTTTGATCTCTGGTTTTGATGTAGCGACAAATGCCAAACAAGTCAGACAAAATATTGGATATGTTCAACAAGAAACAACTGTTGATGAGTATCTAACTGGAAGAGAAAATCTTCTGCTGCAAGCAAAACTCAATCACATCCCAAAAAACGAAATTGACAAAAGAATTGATGAAATTTTAACTCTAATTGAACTCACTGACAAACAAGACAAAACTGTTGTTACATATTCCGGTGGTATGAGAAAGAGATTGGATATTGCAGGTGGCCTTTTGCATAGACCAAAGGTATTGTTTCTTGATGAGCCTACTGTTGGATTAGATATTCAAACTCGTAGAAAAATTTGGCAATATATTAAAAAAATCCATGATGAGTTTAAGATGACAATATTTCTAACAACTCACTATATGGAGGAGGCAGATCAACTATGTGACAGAATTGGAATAATTGATGACGGAAAAATTCAGGTGATTGATTCTCCAGAAAACCTAAAAAAAGCGATGGGAAATGAAGTCATTTCAATCATATTTGAAGAAGGAGAAAACCGTGATTCTTTCTTATCTGAGCTTGAAAAAATTGAATTTGTTAACAAGATCAACAAAGATGGGTCTAAACTAACTCTTTTTGCATCAAATGGCACGGAAGTAATTCCAAAAATTTTCTATATTTCATCAAAACTTAACATCAAAATTACTTCTATCTCTCTTACTCAACCCACTCTTGATGATGTGTTCATCTCTTACACTGGACATGAAATTAGGGATGGTGATTCTAAGTTCAATCAGAAACGTGAGCATGCAAAAATGAAGAGGTTACGAGCATGAATACTTTGATGTATGATACCTATACAATTTTTTGGAGGGAGTTAAAGAGATACAAAAAATCTAGAAGTGGAGTTTTAATTAGATTAATTCAACCTGCAATTTGGATTATCGTAATTGGAAATACTTTTTCGGGAACTCAACCACTAATTCAGTCCGTTGGTTTTCAAGGAGAATATATTGAGTTTATGACACCTGGCGTCATTATTCTTACTGCAATTTTTACTAGCATCTTTGGAGGTGTCAATACTTTATGGGATAGACGATATGGTTTTATGAACAAGGCGTTGACTTCGCCAATTTCTCGCTCTGCAATTGCTCTAGGCAAAATGTCTGCAATTTCTTTGATTTCAGCTTTGCAAGCTAGTTTGATTATAGGAATTGCTTTGGCAATAGGAGTTAATTTTCCAAATCCTATCATGATTATCCCAATCATGGGAATTGTTATTTTGTTTTCGTTGGGATTCTCAGGAATCTCTGTAATGGTTGCAGCTACTGCAAAATCTCAAGAAACCTTTTGGGGGGTGATTAATTTTCTTGGGATGCCACTGTTTATGATAAGTCCTGCATTATTCCCTTTGGAATTACTACCAGACTGGCTTGCTATGATTGCAAAACTAAATCCTGTTACCTACACCATTTTACTAGTAAGGGAAATGATGACCGGCGTATCTGAAGGCGGAATTCCAATAATAATTAGCCTTGCTGTCCTCTTTGCATTTGTAATTGTAATGGCTGGCATTGCAAGCTATGTGTTTACACGTGAAGTAAACAGGCCCTTCTGACTGAAAGCTAATTTTTTCTATATAGTACAATAGACTCTATGATAAGTAACCTTAATTCTAAATACACATTTGAGTAATCATGGGAATGTGGCTATCTTGGATAAAATCTAATGAAAAAGAGCTCTTAACAATTCTTGATAATCTAGCAAAAAAAGCAGTCGAAACCTCTGAAGCCGTAGTAGTTTTATTCTCAGATCTTAGTAATCTTGAACAAGGAAAAAAAATCCATAAACTTGAAACTGAAGCAGATGTTTTAACACGTGACATCTTTACAGAACTAAACAAAACATTCATCACTCCATTAGATCGTGAGGACATGCAAAGAGTTGCATCAAAAATTGATGATGTGATTGATTTTATGGATGGTATTGCTGCAAGAGTATACAGCTACAAAATTACTACTCCTCCTCCATACTGTGAACAAATGGCTCAGGAACTAGTCAAAGCAACAAAAGAAGTAGAGTATATGATTTCACATCTAAAACACATCAAAAATACTAAAGATATGATTGAACATTGTAGAAATACTGGTAAGATTGAACATGTTGTAGATGATCTGTATAGAGAAGCAATCAAAGAACTGTTTGAGAGCAATGATGCAATCCAAATCATTAAACTAAAAGATATCTATGAAACAATGGAGACTGCATCTGACAGATGTGTAGATGTTGCAGATGTCATTGAAGATATCGTTTTGAAATATACTTAAGATGATTCCATGATTGAAATAGCAATAGCAGCAATAATAGTTGCATTAATCTTTGATTTTGTGAATGGATTTAATGATTCAGCAAATTCTATTGCTACAGTTATTGGGACACGTGTTTTAAAACCACTTCATGCAGTAGCTTTATCTGCTATCATGAATTTTGTAGGACCTTTTGTTTTTGGTGTGGCAGTAGCAACAACTATTGCAAAAGGAATTGTGAGTCCTGATGATATCACAGTTTACATGATTGTGGGTGGCTTGGCAGGTGCAATCACTTGGAGTGTACTATGTACATATTTTGGATTGCCAATTTCTAACAGTCATTCATTAGTTGGTGGAATAATGGGTGCAGGTATTGCAGGGATAGGCTTTGAAACATTAGTTTTTGGTGGTCTGAGCAAAATTTTTGCAGGAATTGTTATTGCTCCAATCGGTGGAATAATTTTTGGTTTCTTGCTGACAGGATTAATAATTACTATTTTTGCTAATCGTAGACCTAAAATTGTAAACAAAACTTTTGGTAGATTACAAATTATTTCTTCAGGTTGGTTTGCTCTAACTCATGGAGCAAATGATGGGCAAAAAACTATGGGTATAATCGTTCTAATTTTGTTTTCAGCTGGACTGATTCCTGAACTTGAAATGCCTTTATGGGTAATCTTTGCAGCCGCAACTGCAATGGGTTTGGGGACTTTCTTTGGCGGATATAAAGTCATTAAAACACTTGGCATGAAAATTACAAAACTCAAACCATATCAAGGATTTGCAGCAGAAACTGCAGGTGGAATGATGTTGGCAGTTTTTGCTGTTCTTGGCATTCCTGCAAGTACCACTCATGCTATTACTGGTACTATAATGGGATCTGGTGCTGCACGAAGAACGCGTGCTGTACGTTGGAAAGTAGGAAGACAAATTGTTTTTGCATGGTTAATTACCATCCCTGGTAGTGCTATACTGGGAATCGCATTTACTTATTTAATTTATTTATTTGTTTGATTTTTATTCTGGCATAAATCTGCTGAAATGTTCAAATGGAAATTTTACAATTAATTCAAGCTAATCTTCTTACTCCGATAATTCTGTTCTTTTTATTTGGGATTATCGCTGCCAGAATAAAATCTGATTTAAAAATTCCAGAAGCAATTTCAGAATTTTTACCAATCTATCTTCTTGCAGCAATTGGACTTCATGGAGGAATAGAGATGAGAAATGCTGGATTTGAGAACATGTTAATTCCTATGGTTGTTGCAATTGGAATTTCTCTTTTATTTACTTTGAATCATTATCAAATTCTACGAAGATTGGGAAAATTCAATCTCTTTGATTCTTATGCATTAGCATCGACTTATGGTGCAGTAGGTGCCGTTACTTTCTCTGTTGGTTTATCTTTTCTCAAGAATCAAGGTGTCACATCAGAGGGATATCTTGCAGCTATTCTAGCAGTTTTAGAACCTGTTTCATTTATCATGGCAATATTTTTGACAAATATGGCAGTTGCAAAACAAATTCGTGCAAAAAAACAGTCTTTCACAAATGATGATGTGTCTGATATTGAAATGGGATTACAAGAAACCAAGACAAAACTTTCTCAGGTATTACATGAATCAATTACTGGTAAGGCAATAGTTATTTTGCTTGGATGTATTGTCATAGGTTACATCATTGGTGAGGAAGGATTCACATCAATCAAAATTGTATTTGATGGGATGTTTACAGGAGCCATTGTTATCTTTATGATTGAGATGGGAATTATTGCTGGTCAAAGACTTGATGATCTCAAAAAAGTTGGTATTTTTCTTATTTCTTTTGCCATAATCATGCCCACATTTAATGGAGTTATCGGTGTTTTAGTTGCAACTGCAATTGGATTGAGTTTAGGCGGTGCAGTAATGTTTGGATTACTTTTAGCTAGTGCGTCATTTATTGCGGCACCTGCAATATTACGTCATGCAATACCTGAGGCAAAACCAAGTCTTTACATTACATCTGCATTAGGAATCACATTTCCTTACAACATTATCATCTTGCTGCCTATCATGTTTGTTGTCTCTTCAATTGCACATGATGTAGAAGGATCGATAGACTTATTCAATTATATCACACAGGATTGGACATGAAATTCTATAACGTGAAATTACTTACTGTTACTTGTGAAATTCTTGCACAAAAAAATATCATTGAAATTTTAAAAAAACATGAAATTACTGGATATACAACTTATGAAGTAGAAGGAAATGGAGCACGTGGTTTACGTGGTCAAGGCTTCAAAAATGAAAAAAATGTCAAAGTTGAGATAATTATGAGAGAAGACAAATTGTCAGATATTGTGGAGGAGATCTCAAGAACAATGTTTGCCAATTTTGCCATAGTACTTTATGTAAGCGATGTTGGCGTAGTAAGAACTGAAAAATTTTAACAGCAAGTATCCTTGGAACATAACTAATGGCTTATTCAAATTTACAAATTTTCATTGTAGAGTTAATTGGAACTTTTCTTCTTGTAGTTTTTGCCACTGGTTCAATTGTTTATGATGCTGAAGTATTTGATGGTAAGTTAGGAATTCCATTTGCAGCTCTTGCGCCCTTTATTGCATTACTTATTGCTGTGTATGCTTTTAGAAAAATATCCTTAGCTCATTTCAATCCTGCTGTAACTATTGGTTATTACATTACAGGACACATTACAAAAATTCAAGTTGCATATTATTTTACAGCAGAAATAATTGGTGCGTTATTGGGTTCACTTTTTGTTCTCAGTTTTATTGGAGAAAAAGCAGATCTTGGTGCAAATATCCCAAACTATGATTTTTCAATTTTTCTAATATTTCCAGTTGAAGTATTAGCTTCTGCAATGCTTATGGGAGTCATTTTTTATGTTGTTTATACAAAAGGTTTGAAAGGATTTAGTGGTGTTGCAATTGGTGGTATTGTAGGTTTAGATATCTTATTTCTGGCATTCATCTCGGGGGCATCTATGAATCCTGCCAGAGCACTTGCACCAGCATTGCTATCTGGGGAACTAAGTAATCTATGGCTATATTTGACAGCACCATTTGTTGGAACAACAATTGCTGCATTTCTTTTTCGTAACAAATTCCAAGCACAAAGAGCCTCAAATTACGAATAATAATGACTCATAATACAGATGAATATTGTCAAACTCCAAGAAATTATTCAATAGTGCCAAAAAAATAATCCCATCAGGTGTCAATAGCCCTGTAAGATTTTTTGAACCATATCCATTCTTTACAAAAAAATCTAATGGTGCATACATTTGGGATGAAGACAATAATCGTTACATCGATTTTTGCAATGGTTATGGTGCATTACTTTTAGGACATAGAAGAAAAGAGATCATTAACTCTGTCACAAATCAACTGTCAAAAGGTACTCTTTATTGTACTCCTACTGAATCTGAAATAGAATTATCAAAACTAATTATTGGAAATTTTCCATCTATTGATAAAGTACGATTGGTAAATACTGGTGGTGAAGCTACAATGACTGCAATCAGACTAGCTCGTGGATTTACAAAAAAGAAAAAAATAATAAAGTTTGAAGGATGTTATCATGGTGCACATGATTCTGTTTTAGTTAAAGCTGGTTCTGGTTCCGCACACAATGGAATTTCAGTTTCTGATGGTGTACTTGATGATGTTTCAAAAAATACTCTAGTTGTTCAGTATAACAACATTGAAGATTTTAAAAAAACAATCAGACAAAACAAAGACATTGCAGGAGTTATTGTTGAGCCAATCTTAGCTAACATGGGTTTGATCTTACCTGAAAAGAACTTTCTTCATGATCTGAGAAAAATTACTAAAGAAAATAATATTCCATTAATTTTCGATGAAGTAGTAACTGGATTTAGAGTAGCTCCAGGTGGTGCTCAAGAACATTTTGGAATCAAACCTGACATTACCACCCTTGCCAAAGCCCTAAGCAACGGATTTACAATTGCTGCAGTCGGTGGAAGAAAAGAGATTATGGATTTGCTCTCTCCAGGAGGTAAAGTCTATCAAGCAAGTACTTTTGCTGGGAATCCTGTTTCTGTTAGTGCTGCAATTAGTTCAATTAAGACAATTAACAAAATCAAAAATAGACTTTATTCCAAACTTGAAAGATTCAATCTGTTATTCACTACAACCCTCGATGATATGGCTACTGATATGGGAATTCCTCACCAGATTAATTTTACAGCATCAATGTTCCAAATTTTCTTTACTAACAAGCCTGTTATTGATTATAAGACATCAAAAAATGCAAATGCAAAGAAATTCCAAAAAATGTTCAGAACCTTGCTAAAAAAAGGAATTTTTATTGCACCTTCACAGTTTGAAGTTGTTTTCCTATCTGATGCCCATACTGAAAATGATCTAAACAAAACACTTGATGCATATCATGCTGCGTTAAAATCGGTGAAAAATTGAAGTACATAGTAGGTGCAAGAGGAAGTCAACTATCTGTAGCACAGACAAATTGGGTTATCTCTGAATTAAAAAAAGTAAATCCTGATTCAGAATATGAAATTAAAACTATCACAACAAAAGGAGATACTGACACTAGACCCTTATTTACAATAGACCAGAAAGGAATTTTTGAAAAAGAGATTGATAGAGCAGTTGCACAAAAGGAAGTTGATTTTGCTGTACATAGTCTCAAAGATGTTCCTTCAGAAATAGATGACAGTCTTATTTTGGCTTGTATTCCAAAACGTGAAGTAGTAAATGATGTATTCATTTCTTCAGATGGTTCAACACTTGAGACCATTAAACCCGGAGCAGTAATTGGAACTAGTTCTCTTCGTCGTGCTGTACAAGTAACTCGAAAGAGATCTGATGTTATAGTTAAACCAATTCGAGGAAATATTGAAACAAGAATTAGAAAAGTATTTGATGAAAACTATGATGCTGTGATACTTGCTCAAGCAGGAATCTCTAGATTAGGAGTTGATGTAAAGTTCACTCAATTACCGATTGATGATTTTTCTCCATCCCCAGGTCAAGGTGCAATAGCAATAGTTGCAAGAGCAGATGATTCTCAAACTATTTCTATGCTGAAAAAAATTGAGGATGCTGATTCTAGATTGGAGATTGAGGCAGAACGTGCTTTATCTGATTTTGTTGATTCTGGATGTCGATTCCCAGTTGGTGCATATGCAAAATCAAATGGTTCTGAAATGACATTGAGTGTAGTAGCATTTTCTGTAGATGGGAAAAAATCATTACAAGTAAACAAAACTGGAAACAAAACAGATCCTAAATCCATTGGTAAAAGTGCTGGAGAAGAACTTCGTGAGAAAGGTGTAAATGAACTTGCATTAAATTGGAGAGAAAAAGTAGAGGAATGGAATAAGACATGACAGGAAAAGTGTATCTTGTTGGAGCTGGACCAGGAGATAGTAAATTAATTACATTGCGTGCAGTTGAATTATTACAAAAGGCAAATGTTGTTTTGTATGATAGATTGGTCAGCAAAAAAATTCTATCTATGATACCCAAATCTGCAGAAAAAATCTATGTTGGAAGAGCAGTGGGAGATGATACCACTCATCAAATCACAACTAATGATTTAATGCTAAAATATGCAAAATCTAAAAAAAATATAGTCCGGTTAAAGGGTGGAGACCCAATAATCTTTGGCCGTGGTGGAGAAGAAGCAGAGTTTCTCAAAGAAAATAAAGTAAAATATGAAATAGTTCCAGGAATTACTTCTGGAATTGGTTCAGCAACTTATGCTGGAATTCCTCTAACTCACAGAAAATACTCATCATCAGTCGTATTTGTAACTGGTCATGAAGACCCTGAAAAGAAAAATGAAGTTGTCAAATGGAAAAGACTTGCAAAATCTGTAGACACTATTGTGATAATGATGGGATTGTCTCGAATTGATATTATATGTAAACAACTTGTTGCTGGTGGAATGGACAAAAGAACTCCTGTAGCGGTAATTCAAAATGGAACTACTCCCAAACAAAAAATGATTAAAGGAACTGTAACAAACATTGCAAAAAAAGTCAAAGAAAACAAAATCCTACCTCCCACCAATATCATTATTGGCAAAGTTGTTGATCTGTCAGAAACTATAGGGTGGAAATAATGCTTGATGGAAAAACTATCGCAATCACTCGTTCAAAAGATGATTCTACTGAATTTATTCAGCTTGCAGAAAAAAACAATGCAAAGCCAATCACATTACCTACAATTGAACTTGTAAGTAAGGGTGAAAAGATTGTTGATGAATTCTTGCAATCAATTGAAAGATACAATCCAGACTATTCTGTTTTTATGAGCTCAAAGGCAGTAAAATTACTTTTTGATACTGCCAAACAAGTAGAGAGATTTGAGAAACTGCAATTAGCCGTTGCAAATACTATGGTAATATCCGTTGGCCCAAAGACTACTATTGCACTTGAGAATGAAGGAATTAAGGTAAATTATCAACCAACTACCTATTCATCGGTTGGGGTTGGCGAGGAATTTACAAAAATTAATGCTGTTGGCAAAAAAGTAATTATTCCTCGTAGTGGTGCATCAACTCCATTTTTGAAAGAACTACTAACCAAGATTGGAATTGATGTGTTGGAAATTCATTTGTATGATGTATGTACATTTCGAGATACTACTCAATGGAATGAATTTCGAGAACTGTTCTCTCAAGGAAAAATTGATGGTGTGATTTTAACTAGTGTATCTTCAGTTCGTGGATTCTTTGAGATAATGTTAAAAGACTATGATTCAGAAACCTTGCTTGATAATCTTGCAAAACTGTCTGTAGTGTCTATTGGACCATTTACTGCAGATGAATTGAAAAAATTCAATGTAAAAAATACTGTTGCAGAAGTTCATACCATTGCGGGCGCATTTGATTCAATGAAAAATACCTTGATTATTCAAAAATAGATTCTAAAACAAAGTTGAATTATCTATACTCTCCACCACAATCACCAATTACCTCAAAGAGATTATTTGCCTTTGATGTAACAGAAGATATTGTAGAAAGATCATCTGAATCTAACTTTACGTCAAATGCTTTGGAATTATCGTCAATATGTTCTGAAATTCCAAGTCTTGCACCAATAATCACTCCTGCAACTGCTGGTCTATCCAGAATGAATCTTGTAGCAACATTTGCTATACTACAATCATGTTTCTTTGAAATGGTTTCTAATGTCTCTAGTAGTTCTTGGAATAACTTCCATCCACTCCATTCTTGAATCATGTTATAATATTTTTGAAGGCTTGCTGTGTCAAGATCTATTCTTGTTGGTTCATCTGTTCTGAGATATTTTTCAGAGAAAAATCCTCCCAGCAGTGTTCCATATGCTAATATTTTGATTTCATGTTTTTCACAAAATGGCACCATAAGTTTTTCTGCTCTTTGATCTAGTATGGAATATTGTACTTGGTTTGATATTGGTTTAAATCCACTCTCAGTCATTATTTCGACTCTTTCTGTATCAAAGTTTGTTACTCCAACATGTTTGATCTTTTGTTTTTCTTTAAGGGAAAACAAATGTTTCATTGCATCCATATAGCTAGGATTGTTGTAATCCCACCAGTGAAATTGCACCAAATCTAAAGTATCTGTATTCATTTTTTGCAAAGATTGATCAATGTAATGCTCTACAATACTTTTTGACATTGGACCTGGATTCGGAACAAATTTTGTTAGTGCTTGAGAGTTTGCTATCTGATCTGAGTTTAATTGTCTTCTAAATTCTCCAATGTATGATTCTGCTGGTCCGTAAATGTCTGCTAAATCCCATGTTGTAAATCCTTTATTGTGATAATCTATCATAGACTTGATTGCCATTGGCTTGTCAATCTGGCCATGAGTTCCAGAGACTTGCCACATTCCATTTAAGATTCTGCAGATTTGTAGATTGTCTGCTAAATTGATGGTTTCCAGTTTTACCACTTTTACCTGTTTTGTTTTATTCTAAATTCTTTTCTTCAAATTAGCCCGATTTGCTAATCTCTAGATTTTAGCTCAAGCTATTTAAGCGACCGTGGTAGTTATATTAAAGATATGGTATATGGAAAATATGGTAGATATATCTAATAAGCATAGTGTTGATCCCAAAATTGAGCAATATTTAGAGCGTGTTTATCGAATTTCAAAAAGTCTTGGGTTACTTTAACGAGCCAGTATTGCTCTCAATGCTGTATCAATGGAGCCAATCTTCACAGGATGTGTCCGAGTTATCATCAATTCTTGGAGTAAATGGTGAATTACCTCAATGGACTGCAAATCTTGCAACATGGACAGTCGAGGAAAAGATTACTCCAGCTGAAATGATAATTGCAATTGAACATGTGATTAATCAGTAATATGAATAGGGAACTAAAGTTGATTCTAAAAAATTCATACAAAAAAAGATTTTTTTCTAAACCAAGATATGGTTAACATTAGTTGTCGTGCAAACCAATTACTGTTTAACGAATTATTTCAAGCCATAAACGTTTGGTTCAGTTAGCTTCTTCACCACAATGAATACACATCTTCTTTGATATTATCTCAAACCATGCATAATTGTGAACAAATCCTTCTTTACAACTCATAGATCTTGATCTAGAACATGTGCCAATACAAAGACTAGAGGTCAAAAACTATCTCGATCTTAATCTAGAATTTTCAAAAAATTAGAAAAAGGGGTTAGTGACTATGTCCACAGCCACAGGAATCATCTCCTTCATGTCCTTGTGATTCTTGTCCTGCGCATTTTGAGCATTTGTCTGAACCTGTTGGTGAGAAAAATCCTATACCGCAAGAGATACATTTTTGATTTGCCATAAAAAATTCTAACTTCTTACATGTATTATAGTTTCTTTTTTTATTTTACTTTAGATCTAAGTTGTGTTATGAATGTATTTTCAGCCATCAATTGCAAGACATTTTCAAGGGTAAATCCAATACTTGCGGCAGTTTTTTCAATTTGCCCAAGTACATCCTGTGAAATTGTTCTGGTAACATTAGTTGTGCTCAACCATTCACTGTCGGGTATTTTTTCCAACTCTTTGTAGAATTTCTTTTCTCGTTGTATTCCATAACTATACACTTTTTCTCCAATGATGTGATCTGTAACTTCAATACCACATTTTTCAAATATCTTGATCTCGGTTTTGCAGTTTATCTCAGACCATTGTTCTGATATTCCATGATCGACAATTATACGAACTCCTTTTCGTCCATCCAGAACTATTGCTGAATGATCATCACGCATGTATTTTATTTTCAGTCTCTTCTCAAGAGAATCAAAGTTAATTTTAGAAAAATCTTCTTCAACAGCTCTTAGAAAATAATCAGACATCTTGTCTGCTATTTTATCCATTTCGTCATCAGACATTCTTGATAATTCTTTCATTTAGTTCTCATCGATGTTTTCAATTTATGTTCCTAGTATGAAAAATTAAGGATTAGTTTAGTTTTATTTAGATGGATTTGCATTTCCAACTTCACTAGATTCATCATTCTTTTTGAATACTCTGTATTCTCCAATAATCGAATTACATTTCTCACAAGTGTATTGGCCTCTTTCTACTAATATCAAATTGTCTGCTACTTCTTCATTCGTGCTTTCCTCTAGTTGGATTTTTGGTGGATTGTCAAATTCAGTTTCACAGTTTTTACAATAGTGTTTGAGCATTTTCTCTGTTTCAAGTTTCCCAATTGGGGCCAAAAACAATTTTCCCACTCCTAAATCTGCTTTTTTTGCCTGCTCTTCAGTTAGTTCAGCTATGATATATCCACCAGAGCCCTCAACTTTGAATTCGGCCATTTCACAATAATATTTTTGTTGGTATTAAAATACTATCTGCACTAATTCTAGATTTTCATGCCTCTCTAGTTTTATTCTGAATTTAAAGAATCAGTAGATTCTTATCTAAAATTTTTA
>ENA-ORDI01001569-ORDI01001569.1-marine-metagenome-genome-assembly--contig:-NODE-1569-length-12333-cov-3.533371_pt1 | contig 12333 bp, 8 predicted proteins | sample MGYA00248628_ERZ508525 | MGnify/ENA primary metagenome ERZ508525 (study PRJEB26195, sample SAMN05422138) | marine metagenome | isolation source: East of Porto Seguro, South Atlantic Ocean | place...
ATATTCTAAACTTCGCCTGGTTCGGGCCAAGACCCGAGCTGCCGGATTGCCGAAAGGGACGAATATGTCAAATGGCTCAGACGCGATTGTCATCGCCCGCAACGTCGAGAAGACTTACGATGGCGGGAGGGGTGTGGCTGTCCACGCTCTGAAGGGCATCGACCTGACGGTGACGCGCGCCGAAGTAGTCGCAATCATGGGACCAAGCGGTTGTGGGAAAACGACACTGCTAAATTGCCTATCTGGTATTGACGAGATCGACAGCGGCGAGGTTCTGATTGACGGCCTCTCGTTGGAAGACATGGACGATAACTCCCGGACCGACCATCGAGCCAGAGAGATGGGATTCGTGTTCCAACTATACAACTTGCTGCCAGTTTTGAATTCTGTGGAGAACGTCGAACTTCCCATGCTGGTTTCGGGTGTAAACTCGAACGAAGCGAGAAAGCGCTCGATGGCCGCGTTGGAGAGGGTCGGTCTTGCAGATTGGGCGGCCCATAAGCCTGCCGAGCTTTCCGGGGGTCAGCGTCAACGGGTGACGATCGCGAGAGCGCTAGTCAACGAACCCGCAATAATCTGGGCCGATGAGCCGACCGGCGACCTTGATTCAGAGACCGCCCAGGGCATCATGGACCTGTTATTCGAACTAAACGAACGCAACAAGCAGACATTTATCATCGTCACCCACTCTCAGGAAATCGGCGACCAGTGCAACCGTATCGTGAAGATGCGGGACGGCCTTGTGGTCGATGACGGGATTGATGCAGTTTAGATGAATCCGCGCAATCCAGCCACATGGGCGACACGCTCCAGCCCGATCAGGAACGCGGCTTCCCGGTAGGTTACGCCCTCTGCCTGGACGCGATCCTTCACGGAGGTGAATGCGCGGGTCATGATCTTGCTCAACTCGTCGTTCACCCGATCCATGTCCCAAGCGTGTTGGTACAGGTTTTGAGTCCACTCGAAGTAGGACACGACCACACCGCCCGCGTTCACCAATATGTCGGGCACTATCCTGATTCCCCGGTCGTTCAGTATGTCATCGGCCTCAGGGGTAAGTGGGTGATTCGCTGCTTCGATTATCACTTTGGCCTTCACGCGCGGGGCGTTGTCGGCGTGGATCACGCGGTCTATCGCTGCCGGAATCAAAATATCACAATCCAGCTCTAAGAGATCGTTGTTCGAGATCGATTCTCCGCCCTTGAAGTTCTGGACGCTGCCGCCTTCATCCTTGAGTTTAACGAGAGCCTCGACGTCGAGTCCTTGGGAGTTGAACGTCCCGCCATCCACGTCACTCACGGCGATGACGGTGCAGCCCTGTTCCGCTGCTATCCTTGCGGCCCATGATCCGACTTGCCCGAATCCCTGCACCACGATGCGTGCGCCTGCAGGGTCCATATTCATGTCTTTGGCCATCTCGGTTGTGACATAGATAGCTCCTCGCCCGGTGGCCGAATCCCGACCGACCGACCCCCCTAGCTCTACAGGTTTGCCCGTGACGATACCTGGCGTGTGACCGTGAATCTGCCCATATGCGTCCATCATCCAGGCCATTGTCTGCGCGTTGGTGCCCAGGTCCGGCGCAGGTATGTCGCGATTGACTCCCAACAGGTGCTCGATATTTTGAGTATATCGTCGGGTCAACCGATTCAACTCTCCGTGGCTCATAGTGAGTGGGTCGCACTGGACGCCGCCCTTCGCGCCGCCAAATGGAATCTCCACCAGGGCGGTTTTCCAGGTCATCAGTGAAGCAAGCGCTCGGACTTCTTCCACGTCCGCGTCAGGGTGGAACCGAACGCCGCCTTTGTAAGGGCCGCGCGCGCCGTTGTGCTGAATGCGGTAACCGGTGAAGACTTCTATCTCGCCGTTGTCCATCCTGACGGGAACAGTAACTCGAAGCTCGCGCCACGGGATGCGAAGCATCTCACGCACGCCGTCGGCCATCCCTAGGCGGTCAGCGGCTCTGTCGAAGAATACGTTCACTTCGTCGAATGTTGACATCGCGGGGCTTGTGTTCATGTGGGTAGCTCCTCGGATCAGGATAATTGCAATTCTTGGGAAAAACCCTCTCCCCAAGAACGCGCTGTGTTTTCGGTTATTGCGTTCATCTGCGACCGCCAGCGTCGGACCCGTTCGGTGTGCGGCATACGAACCGCCTGGTATAGCTGCTCTGCCGTCCCATCGGTGTCGTATGGGTTGACTTGGGTCGCTTCTGTCAACTCAACCGCGGCGCCCGAAAACTTTGAAAGCACCAAAACACCTGGGTCTTCTCCTTGGGCGGCGATATATTCTTTAGCTATTAAATTTATTCCATCGCGAAGAGGAGTAATCATTCCCACATGGGAGTCATGATAGAACCGGGCGAGCTGTGTCTGAGGGAAAAATCGATACAGGTATCTGATGGGGACCCATGCTGCATCAGAGTATCGGCCATTGACCTGTCCGACCAGACGTTCCACTTTCTCTCGTTCTTCAATGTATTCACGAACGCGGGAACGTGACGGCTGGGTGACCTGGACCAGTGTGACTCGACCGCGCATGTTTGCATGGCGGTCCAACATTCGCTCAAATGCCTTTAACCTTTCTGGAATTCCCTTCGTGTAGTCCAAGCGATCCACTCCCACCACGATTTTGTGATCGTCGTCATTCGGCAGTGAAAGCTCGGTTGAGACGCTTGTTGTTGACGCCATCGCGGCATCATGGAATGTGCCTGGCTCGATGCCTATAGGGAACTTGCGAACTTTCACAGTTCGGTCGCCAACCGCGTAGTGCGGGTCATTCCAAATGCCGCCAACTTCACGATCCATTACATCAACGAAGTTCTGCCGATAACGCTGAGTATGGAAGCCCAGCAGATCGTACTCTAACAACCCATTAAGCAGATCACGGGCCCACGGCAGGATCTCAAAGACGTCCGGTGAGGGAAACGGAATGTGCAGAAAAAATCCAATCTTGCCTTTCCAGCCCAATCGGCGGAGGTATTCTCCGACCAGAATTAGCTGGTAATCATGAACCCAAACCAGGTCATTCTTGCCAAGCAAAGGAAAAAGAGACGTGGCAAATCTCTCATTGACACGCTGATACGCTCGAAACGTGTCGTGGCGAACGTCAACGCGTTCTGGAAACGTGTGAAATAAAGGCCAGAGAGTGCGATTGGAAAATCCGAGATAATAGAGGTTGGACTCATCAAGCGTCAAGTCAATTGTGGCCAGTTCAACCGGTCCGCCAGACAGCTCGATCGTTGGAGGATCAGATCTGCGACGTGTGGTAGTGCGACCGCTCCAACCCATCCAAAGACCTTGCTGTCGAAGCATCAGAGTTTTGACAGCACTGACGAGTCCTCCAACCACCGCTGCGCCTTCCTGTCCGGGTGCCAACTCGGCGGCGGACGGAACCCTATTGGAAACCACCACAAGGCGTGTCATTGCCATTCCATCTTACTTGCGAGGTCACTCCTCGTCAATTTATCGATATTTAGGGTGTCCAATCGGTCTCATGATATTGTTGAACGTGCAACCATCTCATGCTATACTTTCTAGGAATCTACACTCTCAGGTACGATAGATGCTCCGGAGGCGGTTTTGATTCATATTTTGCGCGATGGCTGTCCCTGTATAAATCTACCATCAATAGGCGCGAGGCACGCAGGTTAGAGAGCCAGTCACCGACACCAACATGGTTCGCTGAATGGGATTCAAATCAACAAATTCAGACAGTTCTCACGGCTCCTCGGTTATCGCCCCAGTCAACCGATGGAGTTTTTTCTTTGCCCATAAATCGCTGTCCACCGAACAGCATGTAATACAGTGCTATAACCTAGCGTTTTCGATGGAGGAAATTGCATGACAACAACCCAGACCAGACCATTAACACCCTATCAAGTGCGGCGATACAGCCGACACATAATAATGCCTCAGGTTGGCAGCATCGGCCAACGCAAATTGCTGGACGCCAAAGTGCTTATTGTGGGCGCCGGTGGTCTTGGATCGCCTATCGCTATCTATCTGACACTTGCCGGAGTCGGAACCATCGGCATCGTCGATTTTGACGCTGTGGACGTGACCAACCTGCAGCGGCAGATACTTCACTACAACGACGACATCGGCACTTCCAAGGTCAAGTCCGCAGTCGCGACCCTCAAAGCGTACAACCCGGACACCGTAGTCATAACTCACGAGGAGCCATTGACTTCGGACAACGCCTTCGAGATCATGAAGGACTACGACATCATCGTCAATGGAGCCGACAACTTCGCGGCCCGTTATCTGGTGAACGACGCAGCGTACCTGAGCAACAAGCCCCTGGTGGACGGCAGCATACTGCTGTTTGATGGGATGACAACGGTGTTCAAGCCAGGCCAGGGTTGCTATCGCTGCCTATTCCCGACCCCGCCGCCTCCTGGGGAGGTGCCAAGCTGCGCCGAAGCCGGTGTCCTGGGCATGTTGCCCGGATTAGTAGGCACAATTCAGGCCACCGAGACCACAAAACTGATCCTCGACGTTGGAGAGTCTCTGTCCGGCCGGCTGCTGCTGATCGACGCCCTCGACATGGATTTCCGCACCGTGAAGCTTCGCCGCAACCCTGAGTGCCCTCTCTGTGGCGACAACCCCACGGTCACCGAACTAATCGACTACGAAATCTTCTGTGGCGTTGCGGTCACAGGGGACTAAGGAATCTAGACACTTTGAATCATTGCGGCCTTCGTCAGTCTTTTTAGAACCGACGAAGGCCGCATTTGACGCCCGTTGATCAATGCCGGCAGTCGGTAGGGGTATCCGTCAAGCAGAATCGTCGAGCGCTTCGACCGTCCATTCTCCAGGAGGAATCTAACATGCCCGCACGAGTAGCCCATCCCGAAACGATTGTCGAAACAGGTTGGGTAGCCGACAATCTCGACACAGAAAATCTGAGGTTGGTAGAGGTGGACGTTGACACGGCCGCTTATGAACAAGGGCACATCCCAGGAGCAGTGGGATGGAACTGGACGACGCAACTCAACGATCGATTGACCCGAGACATCTTGAACAAAGAACAAATGCAGCGACTTCTCGGAGAGTCGGGCATTGGCCGAAACACCACTGTCGTGCTGTACGGGGACAACAACAACTGGTTCGCCACTTACGCATTCTGGCAGATGAAGATTTATGGTCACCGCCGTTTGAAGATGATGAACGGCGGCAGGCAGAAGTGGATCGACGAAGGCAGGCCGACCAATACCGACGCCGCCGACGTTCAGCGTCGCGTCTATCGCGCCAGCAACGCCGATACTTCGATTCGCGCTACCAGAGAATATGTTATTGACACAGCGTCTACACGGAATAACATCGGGTTGGTGGATGTCCGAGCGCCTGCCGAGTTCTCTGGTGAACTACTTGCGCCCGCGAACCTCCCGCAAGAAGGCTCTCAGCGCGGAGGCCACATACCGGGCGCTGCCAATATCCCGTGGGCCTCTGCGGTCAACGCTGAAGACGGCACATTCAAGTCTGTCGAGGAGCTTCGATCCGTGTACGGCGGACAGGGCATCAACGGCGATTCCGAGGTGATTACTTATTGCCGAATCGGCGAGCGATCATCCCACACCTGGTTCGTCCTGACCCAGATTCTTGGTTACCACAAGGTCCGCAACTACGATGGCTCTTGGACTGAATACGGCTCAATCGTCGGAGCGGCCATCGAGAGGTAGACTTCCCAATCTGATCTGAACTCAACAGGCCCAGCGTTATTTGGACGCTGGGCCTGTGGTTCGTCTAGGTCAATTTGCATAGTGTCTCGGTATTCACACGAAATCGCCTCGGTTCACGGCTTCGCCACTCTGGTACACATCGGCGATGTTGCGAAGGTCCTCAATCCGATCGACAGGATTGCCGTCCACGACGAGAATGTCGGCTAGCTTGCCTTCCTCCAGCGTGCCCACGCGATCATCAATCCAGCAGGACCGCGCCGCGTCCATCGTGGTCGCGACGATCGCCTCCATAGGCGCCATGCCACCAATAACATGAGTCTCAATCTCGGTTTGATGGTCGCCCATTGGGTAGTTGCCCCACGCAGAATCTGAGCCAGCAACCATCACAACCCCCGCCTCGCGCATCCTCAAAAAATGCTCCAGGCGCGTTTCGTACTCGGCCATCATGTAATCGAGTTGGACGTCTTCTTGGTTCGTGAGTCCATCGGATTCCATTTTGTCTTCCAGCATCTCGATTCGCACCCTTGCGCCGGCGAGCGTCGCGTTCAAAAACACCCCAGTCCTGGCGATGCGCGCGGAAATCTCCGGACGGTACGTGCTTGTCCCGTCCGCCTCTTTGTGCATGCCGTGGATGATTGTGTCGACGCCCGCTTCCAGCGCGTTAATCATGCCTTGAGAGGACGCGCAGTGCGCGGCGGCGTGTATCCCAAACTTGTGCGCCTCGTCACATATAGCCGAAAGCTCATCCACGTTGAAAGACGGGCGCAAAGCATGGGACGTTCGTGTGCTGCCGCCCGTGGCTGTGATCTTGATGAAATCTGCGCCCTCTTTGACAAGCTGGCGAACGCCGGCCCGGCATTCGTCCGGGCCAGTGGCCTGGATTCCGAAGTAACTCAGATGCCCGCCAACAATCGCCATCGGCCTGCCCGCGAGCAGCAACCTTGGCGCCGGAGTGATGCCCATCTCCACTGCGTTTCTTAGCAAAAACGTCGTGCGGTTTTTGGCCCCGCAGTCCCGCACGGTCGTCACCCCGGAGTACAGGTGCGCTCGGGCGTTGCGGGCTGCTTGCAGAGTCAGAATTTCGTCATCCAGCGTCGTGAGTTCGTCCCCTGCTCTCCCGTCGCCGATCCCTATCAGATGGACGTGGCTGTCAATCAGGCCGGGAAGGATCGTCTTGTCGCCATAATCCACCTCCTCCACGCTTGCGCCCTCGGGAGCGGCGACAGTTTCCTCGGTGCCGACCTGTCGAATCGTGTCGCCTTCGAGGAGGATTGCCGCTCGTTCCTGGACAGGTCCTCCTGATCCATCAATCAATCGTGCGGCCTTCAGAATCTTGAAATCTGATCCCATATGCGTCACTCCTCCGAGTCTCGCGATGATGTTCTTTTGTATGTTAAAAAGCCGGAGGCTGACGAACTGTTGTCTTAGAATCGAACGAGCCGCGATCTACAACCTCGCCCGCGAAAAACACTTCATCAACATTCCAGAGCGCGTTGATGTCCTGAGAAGGGTCGCCATCGACAATAATGATATCCGCTTCTTTCCCAGCTTCTAACGTGCCCACTAGATCGTCCAGTCCCAACGCTTTGGCGGCGTCGCTGGTCACAGAATGAACGCCCTGCATGGGCGTGTAGCCTGCTTCAACCAACAACTCGGTTTCGTAAACCGTGTTACCTAGCTGATAGTCTCCCCAAGATGAATCTGAACCAGTGATTACTTTCAGACCCATCTCAATCATCTTACGGCTGTCCTCCAGCCGCACCTCGTTGTTACGATACGTTGCTTCCAAAGTTGCAGTTTCTTTAGGGGTCAGTCCTTGAGCCGCCTTTTTATGCTCCAATTTCCAACGCCCTGACCTGCCAACATGCAGCGTCGGGTTCACATAAACGCCCTTCTCGCCGATGCGATCGGCGATGTCCTGACGGAACGTGTCCGTTCCGTCGCCGTCTTTGTAAACGCAGTGGATGATCATATCCACATCGGCATCGAGAGAGTTTGCGATGCCCTGCGAAGACACGCAATGAGTTGCGGTAAGCTTCCCGAATTTATGGGCTTCGTCGGTGACCGCCACCAATTCTTCAACGGTGAACGAAGGTTTCAGAGGGAACGATGTGCGAGTTGTGCCACCTGTCGCTGTGACCTTGATGTAGTCGGCCCCTTCTTTGATGAGTTGACGAGTCATCGCGCGGGACTCGTTCGGCCCGGTGACCTCCGACCCGAAGTAGCCCATGTGGCCTCCTATGATCGCCACCGGCCGGCCGCACAGGACCATTCGTGGTCCGACCGTGATGCCTTGATTTATCGCGTCTCTCAGCCTGAACATCGTATAGTTTTTGGGGCCATTTTCCCTGATCGAGGTAACGCCAGAATACAGGCTTGATCTGGCGTTTCGGGCCGACTGTAGAGTCAGGATTTCGTCGTCCAGAAGCGTCAACTCGTCGCCTGCGCGTCCGTCTCCGAAGCCGTTGTGGTGGGTGTGGCAATCGACCATGCCGGGCATGATCGTTTTTCCCGGGTAGTGTAGAATTTGAACGTCGGCGCCTTCTGGAGCGGAAATGTCTCCAATCCGACCCACGGCGACTATCGATGATCCGTGAATCAGGATCGCGCCATTGTCGATTGGCGGCCCGCCTTTGGCGTCAATCAACCGCCCGGCAGTGATGAGCTTGAATTCGCCATCGGTTGGCATTTGCTGGCCCTCCCACGGTGATGTCTGTTAGTGATCACTCTCATGAGTGATACTCAAAACGGAGCCAGTATATATCAGTTGGGTAGGAAAGCGAATATCACGAGAATCGAGAAGATGTAGGCTGGTCCAAATGATCGAAAATCGGCAGCGGTCTCAGATTATCGCTCACCCAATAAATCCGAGCCTGGAAGCATAAGCCGCGGCTTCGGCGCGGTTCTTCATATGAAGCTTGCCTCGCACGTTCTTGACGTAGGTTTTCACAGTGTTCTCTGACACGTTGAGGTCGCCGCCTATCTCCGCGTTAGACATTCCATTGGCCACGAGCTTAAGCACATCCTGCTCGAGGGCAGTCAATTGAGTGTCTATTTCTGCGACACCCGCGCCTTTCTCAGACGGCTGGATCGAGTCAGCCATGAACCGCGGCGCCATCGCGGGTGACACAACCACCCAGTCCTGATAAACCTGATGCAGAGCGTCAACAATCTCGCTCGGGCTTGCGGTTTTCGGCACGTAACCTAGCGCGCCAACACCCTAAGCTCTGAACAGGTCGTTTGGTTCCTCTGAGACGGTGAGAACGAGAACTTTCACATCGGGCCATTTCTGTCCGATTGGTCAAAATGAACCTATCTTTCAGCGCGGACTATTAAATTCTGCGAAACACCAGAATCATTCCCTCGCCAAAGCATCCTCAAACGTCATACAACACCCTAAGAAGACGATTTGCTGTGCCTGCGGGTCGCCCACAAGGGGGGGTATCTATTATTTGAGACCCTTCTAACTCAGATCTAGCAGACAGGCGCAAGTTGTGAAAGCAACTTGAGGAATAGGATCTGTTAATATCGGAACTTTTCATCCTGGTTAGGGCCATGCTAAGATAATTTTGTAGCCGTTTGCGGGCCGATTAACCCCTCGGCAGTATCGTGGTGGCTTGCGCCAACGTAGCTCAGTGGTAGAGCAGCTGTTTCGTAAACAGCAGGTCGACGGTTCAAATCCGTCCGTTGGCTCCATTTTTGCTGATTCAAAGCATTTGCATGCACCCGAAACAACGTGCCATGAAAGAAGACGACCAATGCTCATCGCCAAAAATCAGGAAGTCGAACTCCTACAACTCACGACTGTCGAAGGCCATGCTTTTACAGGCAACGTGACTATGAAGGTAATGATCCCGGGCGAAAACATGAACATGCTGGAAATTCGATACCCGGCTGGGTCCCGTTCACCGACACACGCCCATCGGCACGAATCGGTGTGCTACGTAATCAGCGGCAGAATCAGAGGGACAATAGAGGGCGAATCGGTGATTTTGGGGCCAGGCGACGCGTGCCGACATCCTGAGGGAGTCGAGCATTCAGTAGAAGCCCTGGAGGATGCCCTGATCCTTGAGATCAAGTCGCCCGCGCAGCCGTTGGACCAATTTCTCGGCCCTCGCTGAATCGTCGCTTATGTCGACATCCGACCTGAATTTCGTGTGTGGAAATCTGGCATCTGCGATACAATGCTACTGTCCACACCTGCGATGCCAACGTAGCTCAGTGGTAGAGCAGCGGTTTTGTAAACCGCAGGTCGACGGTTCAAATCCGTCCGTTGGCTCCATCATTTCAGGCATAAAACAGGCAGATGGATCTATTCCAGGCGCCTGTTGCTTTTCAGTTCTGTAGATTGTTGTCCACTATCGTGATTCATGTCCCATAATCTGGCACCTTGTCAGTCGTACAAGCAAGGAGCCGCCGAAATCAAAGAGGTTTGGGGATGAATATTTAAGTAATTAATTTAAGCGATTGAAAAACCCCCAGTGTAACCTCTAACATTTGTACCAAGTGGTCTTAATTTTTATTTAAGCTCCTCATTCACTGTTCCCAATACAGTTATTTGATTTATGTTAAATAGTGCCTGAAATTTTAGGTTTACTGGTGTTCCCATTACTTTACCTGCCGCTTCAGCAAAACCATCGCCATCATCAAATACCTCTATTAAAGTTCCTTTCTTTTCGTCTTCGTCTAAAAACCATTCAAATCTTTTTATTTTAGAAAGATTTAATTCATCAATAAATGGGATTTGTTCTTCTCTTATAAATTTCTTAATAACTTCGGTGTCTTCTTCACTAAGATACATCTATAACAATTGTTACAACTGAGTTTTCTTTGTTCACTTGATTGGGCATATTATTTCTCCTCAATTTTTAAATAATGTTATGTCAACTAGTATTAAGTTAATTTATTACCCACTCACTAAGGCGGGAAATACAACAATAGGGTATGTATAATTGTCGGCAAATTGTCGACAGACCCCATTTAGTGAAACGTAGCAGAGGGTCAAAAGATGGTCAATCCTAATTAAATTTTCACTAGTACTCGTCTCTAATCTTGACAGCAACGTGTGCGGACAAGGGCGAATTTTGACGGCCCACTATGGACCACTTTCGTGCCAAGACAGCGATTATTATGGCTAAATGTTCGGTCTCCCACACCGAGGGTCGCGAGTTCGAATCCTTACGCTCCTGTCAAAATTTAGGCATAAACCAGCCCTTTGATGTAGAGTCAGGGGGCTGTTTGTTTGTCGGATTTGTCCGCTATTGCCGACTATTGCGATTCGCCAAACTTGGCTGGCCGCGAACCAATCGTCCAACTCAGTGAACGTCAGGCTGGTGGATGTTCTGGCAACTGAAATGTGGTTAGATGGCTTTTATGTTTAATCAGAAATACCCCGGTTGACGTGTTCGGCGCAACCGTTCTACTATCGAGCGCGTCCTGGCTGGGCTTGTTGGTTTTGGCAGGTGTCATCGTAATTTAACACTGTGGCGCCGCCGAAGAGGCAGCCTCCGAGCATAGGCGGGGGTTATCTAATGCATTAAGGGCCGAGGTTTCGACGAAACCTTGGCCCCTATTGCAAGAAGTTACTCGATGGTCTGGGAGCCGGTCTGGTTAGCCGTGATGAAGTCCCAGTCGTACTCGACGCCCAGGCCCGGACCTTCGGGAACATCGACGCACCCGTTCTCGTCGATAGCATCGATGGCGTCACGGTAGCCGTCCTTGTACACCGGGCCTCCGAAGGGGCCGCCCTTGGGATGCAACAGTCCCATCTCGTAGTAGTTGGAGTTGCGCATCGAGGCCATCAAGTGTCGTTGGGCGGGGCCGGCGACGTGAAGTTCGACGTCCAGACCGAAGCCCTCAGCGGCGTGGGCAATCTTCATGACCCCGGTGATCCCGCCGTCGTATAGTGCGTCGCCTCGAACGAAGTCGGTGGCCTCGGCCTCGATGAAGTCCACGTGGGACTCCAGGCCTCGCAGGTGCTCAAGCTGAAGGATGGGAGTCGAGATCATCTGCCGCAGTTTCTTGTGGGCGTGGGCTGAGACACCGCCGTCCCTGAATGGGTCTTCGTACCAGAAGAAATTCTCCTCATCGCAGGCCCGTCCCAATTTGTATGCGTCACCGAAAGTGTCGATGGCGCAGAAGGGATCAAGCATCAAGTCCATCTTGCCGCCCACCCTCTGTCCGACGGCGTGGACCAGCTCGATATGCTCCTCGATGGTAGCATCTTGCCAGCCATGAATTTTGAATGCCTTGTAACCGACTTCCAGGCACTGCTGGGCGAAGTCGGCGTAGGCTTCGGGGGTGGCGAGGCCGTCGGGTTCTCTGTCTCCGATATAGGTGCTGGCATAGCACTTTAGCTTCTTCTGTTGTCCCCCGAGGATCTCGTAAATCGGAGCGCCATAGAACTTGCCCGCAAGATCCCACAGAGCGATATCCACCACTCCCTGGCCCATCCGGGCTATCTGGCGAGTAGCCTGCTTGATGTCGTTGTAGATCTTTTCTCGCCCCAGTGCCGGCCTGCCGATGAGGGATGATGCGAATCCCCGGATGGCCGTGTAGTCGGTGGGAAGACCTCCGACGAACTCGCCGGTTACTCCGGTGTCAGTGTGTATCTTGATGGCATTGCCGCCTGACTGAAGAGTGCTTCCGGG
>ENA-ORDI01001571-ORDI01001571.1-marine-metagenome-genome-assembly--contig:-NODE-1571-length-12323-cov-7.815042_pt1 | contig 12323 bp, 13 predicted proteins | sample MGYA00248628_ERZ508525 | MGnify/ENA primary metagenome ERZ508525 (study PRJEB26195, sample SAMN05422138) | marine metagenome | isolation source: East of Porto Seguro, South Atlantic Ocean | place...
GTGGACGGCCTGGTGCTAAATCACCCAAGCACAACGGAAAATCTTTTCAGCTGTCACCAGGACTGAAGAGAAGGGTTAAGCGGGCGGGCCGGTCCACAAAGCGGCACATAGGCATTCTTGCGGGGAGATGCGATTAAGATCTAAGGCATCATCGGTTTCAGGACATTACATCAACGCGACCTGAGCATTATTTCTTGACGCTCATTCACCTTTGAGCCAACTGTTGAACGCTGCGACCATATCGGGATGCCCTTGGACGCTAATCCGACCATCGTCTAAAAGCTGGTCCAGTACCAAGCGCTTGTACATAAGCATTACGAACGTGCTGGTATCACATTGGAAAGTCACGTCGGCCGAACTGATAATAGTTTCTTCCATCCTGGCCCTTTGTTCTTCGACTATGATATCCCACTGCCCTGACACGCCCCCTGTGACTTGGAAACGATAACGCACTGCGGTGATATTCTCTGAGTCCATGAGAAACCTGTCGTACCCTGGTGTCGGACCAAATCTACGCGGGATTCTTTCCATGAGAGTCGGTAGTGTGGCGCTGGAAACTGGTGCTCCAGGCTCAATCTGGGAGCGCATATCCCACTCATGGATGGCCAATTCCTGAACAGCGTTGAGAACAAAGCGTTCGGCAGGAAATACTGCAGGAATATGGTAGCAAGGCTTTCCCCAGTCCTCAGGACCGATGCTTCCCAATAGTAGATTAAACCGTTCCCATGTTGATCCTAACCGGTCCAGAAGCGAGTCTCCCTCTGATTTCCGAATGGCGATGGCTTTCTCAGCAATCAAGTCATCAAAACTGGCTGGATCTAAACTTCCCGAGGCAGGAAATCCGTCGGTAGGCGATGAATCACCTTGTATCCCCCGAGAAACCGTATCGCCATATAAATCAGCGACCATCACCAAGTGAGCTGCAACATCGCGTACTTCCCAAAGGCCACAGGCGCTAGGGAGGGTCCAAGCGTCAGCGGATATAGATCCAAGGTACTTAATTAGACGTTCTGACTCGGATTTGATCAGCTGGATTCTATCCTGTCTTGAAACCATCTCTACTCCTGGAACAGACTAACAATTTTGATTCCAGTGGGCACACATGAGTATGTCGGATCTTTTGATTAGGGATTAGTCGGTATCAGCTTGGATTGCTTGTTGATATTGCTCTCCTACACTCGGCGGACCCCGTCGCCAGGGCTGAAGAGAAGAGTTAAGAGGGCGGTCCGGTCCGCAAGGCGGCACTTGGCTATTCTGGCGGGGAGGTAACCCGATGGCCTAATGGCATCCGGCATCCAAATAGTCAGTTCGCCATGCCTCCGTGGGACTGCGGCCTGTCAGCCGTGCAGGAACCAGAGACTTTCATCGATCAGTGATACACTGCCTGCCCGGATCCGCCGCCGGCGGCAATTACCTCACCACTGATGGCGATGGACCGCGGTGAGGCCAAGAACGCGACCACATAGGCGAGCTCGCTGGCATCTACGATGCGATTCGTGGCGTTGTTTGCCGCGACACGGGCCTCCACTTCTTCTACGGAGATGCCCTGTTGCCGCGCCTGCTCCTCGTACATGGGTCCGCTACGCTCGGTACGGGTGGCGCCTGGATGGACCAGATTCACGGTTACCCCCGACGGTCCCAGTTGCTGGGACAGATATTTGGTCAGGTTAACCAGGCCGGCATTGCGGATCCCGGCGCTGACGTTGGCGCCGTTAGCGTTCCGGGCCGACAAGCCACCGATGTTGACGATTCGTCCCCAGCCCTGGTCGGTCATGTAGGGGCCTACGGCACGGGCACAGCGCAAATAACCCACCACCTTGGTATTCAGGTCATCAAGTACATCGTCGTCGGAAATACTGGCCAATGGTCCCCGGGCGATGCCTCCAGGGGCCGCTGCATTGTTGACCAGGATGTCGATGCGCCCTAACACATTGGCCGCTTCCTGGATCATTCGCTCAACATCGGGCGTGCTGGTAGTATCCGCGGTGATACCGACCACCTTTCGGCCCGTCTCCTGGCTCAGCTCTCTTGCGGCTAGCTCCAGATCTTCGGGCCGACGGGCGCAAATGACGACGTCACAGCCCGACAACGCCAGTTCTCTAGCCACTGCTTTGCCTATGCCCCGGCTGGCGCCGGTAACTATGGCAGTTTTGCCCTCCAACTCCAGGTCCATGGATCCCTCCCTTCGTGCGGTGTTGTAGTAAGAGTGAGAATTTCGCACCCTCAAATTGCCCTCCCCAGTCAAAAGGGACCGCAGCCCGTGTCGGCCTGACTAAGTTTTAGAGGCGCCATTGTGAGTGTGCATCAGGGTGGTCCCCTTTGCAATACGTATCCACTCGATCGGTCGAGGCATCCTTAGTGGAAATTTGACTATGGATCTAAAAAATTTGTCCCAGGAAACGCCAGTAAGGTGAACCCCATCAGTTGGACAGGGTTGGGGCGATATTAAGTGAGAGTCCCGCCGGATTCCCAAGGTTTACCAATACTCCACTTGGTGACCACTTCCTTTCCGTTGGTTCTTTATCTAATCTTGAATCATTAGAATTCCTTGGATTAGTTGCCTTTACGCATCGTCAGGGGTAAACGTTGCGATGTGGCGCGGGGACAGCTTGAAGGCAACGACCCTGGGCGATTTGTCTCGGTATCCCTCGGCAAAGGAACGTCCCTTTTCCTTGCCGTAATACCGCAGTGCCATTGACAATACAAGTTCGTAAAGAGGCCGATCAGTCTCCAGAACCGGCCCATCCATAACGACCGATGAGTACGGAGGTTCACGCTTGTCTATGCACAGAGAAGCATGGGGTCGCGCTAGCAGGTTCCGCCACTTCAAAGTGCGACGCGCTGTGAACATATAGGCTGTTCCGTCCTCCCATTGGAACCAGATTGGCGCCGACCGAGGCCTACCGAATTCGTCTACCGTGCTGATCACGGCCACCTCAGGTTGTTTCAAGAACACCTCTAGCTGCTCCTGGCTCATGGGCATGGTTGCCGCACCTCAATCACTTGGATAACTCTATGGGTAGTTCCAGCTAAAGCCGTCCGATCGTATCATGCCAACGTCCTGGTTTCCGCTCCCTCCGCCGTGTGGAGCCGATTTGGCTTCCGCATTAAGGCGAAGGTTAACGCACCCAAGCCGAAGAAAACGGTGAAGACCCACAAGGGTAAGGTGTAGTTCTCCGCCCGGTCATACCACCATCCGGCAAACACCGGAGCCAGGAATACGCCAGGGCTGGAGGCTAGTTGCGTAAGCCCACGCAGCCGCCCGTAGGCCCTCCTGCCGAAGTAGTCTCCAAAGGTAGCCCAATTGTTGGAACCACTGGTTTCCGCTACCGCGAAGAGCAGCACAAACAAGTAGATAACCCAAACCGCGGATAGAGGGGATGCCAGCAGCAAGAACGATATGGTTCCTGCGACCGAAGTCATGGACAGCACTAGGTTCTTGGGGACCACGTCGGCTAGCCACCCGAAGAACAGGGACAAGGGCGCCAAGAGAAGGAGAAGAAACCCAAAGATGAATGCTGCGGTCTGTTGCTCGATGCCCTTCCACACTAATATGGGTATGATATGGAGAATTACACCGGCCTTGGCGGTCAGACGTAGGGTGCTACCCGCCAGAAGCAGCCAGTAGGAAGGTGTGCGCAGCGCCTCGCCCAGCCCGTAGTCGGCGAACTGGGCGTCCTCGGACGGTTGCTGGTTCTCTGGATGGCGGCTCGCTCTTTCGGCGGGTGCACTGGCTCGGTCTCCGTCGGGGAGCAATCCAACCGACTCCGGCGTGTTGCGTACCAGAAGGGAAAGGGGTAGAGCTACGCACAAGATGATGGCTCCGGCTACCGAGGAGGCGGTTTGCCATCCTTGGGAGGCGATAAGCAGGGCCAGTAACGGCACGAGGATCGCCGGGGTTAGCGCGCTGATGCCGTGGTAAGAGGACATGGCCAGGGCCCGGCGGCGGATAAACCAATTATTGATCAGGGCCGACAGGGAGTTGGAGAAAGCCAGGCCGCTACCCAGAGTGATCATACCCAGGTAAACAAGGCCAAAGGTCCAGATGTTGTCGGTCCTGGCCAGAAGCAAGAAACCCGTACCGGTTATGGTGGCGCCGATCATCAAGATGGGCTTGGGGCCAAACCGGTCAATCAGCCACCCGGCCACGGGGCTGATTGGACCGCCTTCGGACCGCGACAACGAAAACACCAAGGAAATGGAGGCGCGGCTGACGCCAAACCCTTCGCTGACTGGCAGCAAGAAGACAACGTATCCTTTGTTATAAGCCGAAGCGTTGATGGAATGGACCATCCCGGCTAGGGACACCATCCACCAGCCAAGGAATATCCGAGACCGCTGCCGTCTGTGGGTTAACGCACGCACCAGAGGCTCCTTTCCTGGACACTATCGAAAGGGGTGGGGGTGTCTGGGGTTGTAGCCGGTGTGGATGTTGTGTGGCGGCCGGCCGGCAGCGTCGCGGAGCCACACTGGCTCACATTCAACAGCTCCTCCTCACTGGCTCTGGAACGTTCAGCAGGTCCATCTTCAGTTTAACAGCGAGGTAAAGGCGACTGTGACGCCGTCAGGCGCGCACGAAGTGTGCCCATCCCAGGTCGGGGTGTTGGACAGACCTCAGAAGCTGCGGTATCAGAATCGAAGAATGTGTAAAGCCACACTGCGCTCAGAAAACGGTTGTGTGCATTCGGGCGTTAAGGGGTTGGGGGGGGCCTGCTTGCGCCTGGACGGGTTATGGGCCTTGAACATGGTTGTCAAGAAGACCGAAGCGGGCATGTGCCGATGATCTATTCAAGGGTTGCTATCGGTTGCGCAACATAATAGCAGGTATCAACACCGGGTAACACCACAGGAGCAGACGTCGGTCACCGGGACCGAATAGGAGGGTCAAGAGCACGGTCCGGTCGGTAAGACGTCACCGGGCTCTTCTTGCGGGAAGGTAGACATCACTAGCCATAACTTATCCTTCAATCGATGACAGGAGCCCCATCCTTAGGGCCCGTATGGGTATGGGGTATTTCTGGGATTGTTCGCCGCACAACTAAAGGATTCAACCCCAAGAGGACCGTATCTGGAAACCCGAAACTCCGTCCCATTTTTAGAGTTTGAGGGGTCTGTCCAAAGGACAAAACTGGTAAACTACCGCTAATGACCATTATGCGGACACCTCTCACAACGACCGACCGCACCACCGGCGTATTGTCCTAAGCCCATCTAAGTGAGCGTAGATTTCTGGGAGGATAGGTTATGACTGGGGCCGATCTTTTAAACACAACCATTTCTCAGGTGAGCCGATCGATCCGGGAACGACAACTTTCGCCTGTGGAGTTGACCCAAGCATGCATTGAGCAGAGTGAACGTGTGGACCCCATGCTAAAAGCATTTACCACCATGACTCCCGAATACGCGATTCAGCGGGCCCAGCAAGCAGAGAAAGAAATTAGCAGCGGCAAATACCGAGGACCTTTGCACGGCATCCCATACACTTTGAAGGATGTGATCGCAACCCAGGGTATTCGGACTACCTTCGGCAACCCACGTATGATCGACTTCAAGCCCCAAGAGTCCGCGACCGTCCACGTCCTGCTAGAGGAAGCGGGGGCAGTTTTACTGGGCAAGGTCTACTCTCACATTGGGCGAGGCGACAACCCGGTGATGTGCTACAGCCCGTGGGATCCAGACACTAGTCCTGGAACCACAAGTGGCGGCTCCGGCTCGTCGGTGGCTTCAGGCATGGGCTTGCTGTCCATTGGAACCGATACGGGTGGCTCCGTGCGCCACCCGGCCAGCAACTGTGGCGTGGTGGGTTTCAAGGCGACCTTTGGTCGGATCAGCAGGTTCGGCGTTTGGGCTACCTCTTGGACGACCGATCAAGCTGGGCCCATAACAAAGACGGTAGAAGATAACGCTATTGCCATGGAATGCCTCGCCGTCCATGACCCGAAGGACTTGGTGAGTTTGAATCTGGAATCCAGCGAATACCGCTCCGGGGTTATGGGAGGTGTCGGAGGCCTGAAGATCGGGTTGCCGGTGGATTCTTGGGTATGGAAAGAATGGATCAACCAGGATGAAGAAGACGCAGTGCGCAATGCGGTCGGAGTACTGGAGGAATTGGGAGCCGAGATTGTCGAACTTTCTCTTCCTTTGGCCTACGAAGCCCGCAACAATTCTTTGGCCGCCGAAGGGGCTGTGTGGCTTCGTGACAACTTCTCAAACGACGCTTTGCAAGAGTGGGAGGAGTTGCATACGCAATTGGAGCGGGGCGAAACACAGTCCTTTACCGAGTACTTGCATGGCCAGCAAAAACGAATGGCCATCCGCCAAGAGGCCATCGCCGCTCTACAAAGAGTGGACGTGATCTTAATGCCTACCGGTAATACCATCGGAGACAAATGGGACGCCATTAACGCCAACATCCGTGGCAGGGATGTACCTGCTCGTTCCCGGGCCGTCTACCTCAATGGTATGGCCAGTCAGGCGGGCTTGCCGGCAATCTCCATTCCCTGCGGTTTCGCCAAGGAAGAGCGCTTTCCAGTGGGGCTACAACTGGTGGGACGCGACTTGGAAGAGGCCCTGGTTCTACGGGTGGCCTATGCCTACGAGCAAGCGACTCCATGGCACCAGCAACACCCTCCGGTGTAATATTTAGTGTTTGAGCGCAGACGTTGAATCAGAGAATCGATACTACTAGCTAGGTCTGGAATTTCGTTTGCCATCGATAAATACCGGGACGATTTACCAAGCTTAAATGCCGAGGCGTCCACTGATGATCTTGGCGTTGGCGCCCTGCATCAGCATCAACTTGGAGCGCGTGTGCCCGGCTTCATGCATCGAGACGAAGTCTGGACTACTGTTGGTAGGGGAACATCTTGGTAGGTCCCAAGGCGTCGTCAGTCAACACTCCAAGTAGATCTTTGACTTGCCTCGTTCTGCAAATGACCGACGATCCAATCCTTCACCGATTCCGCAACGTAAAAGGTGGGGTGAATCAAATCCCCGTCGTCAAAAATCTGCCCGTCTGATCGCGCCTGTTCCGTCGACCTCGATCCGGGCAACATGCGTATCCCCACCCTTAGGTTGGCCACCGCGGGATTGATATCCCGAAGAAAGACTAGTTTCCGCTCCACGGTTTCTCGGGTTTCTCCGGGGGCACCGAATGTTTGACCGACGGTGTACGGGAGGTCGCCTTCCTCACACAAGCGGCAAACTTGGAGCATCTGGTCCAGGCGGACGGACAGGTCCTCTGGGTCATAGGCATCGACTACTAAGTCGCCGATTATCACCAAACCGCATCCTGCTTCTTTCATAAGGCCAATCAATTCCTGATCGCAACTCCGGGGAACAAGGCCGGTGTTCCATTCTATCTCCAAATCAGAGTCGATCAAAGCTTGGCAAAAGGACTTGGCGTGATCGGGTGGGACGTTGAAACCGTTGGCGATGAAGAAGAACTTACTCAACCCCAGCCGATGCCTCAAATCCTTCACTTCGGCAACCACCTCTTCAAAAGGCCGCAGGTTGTGCCGGTCTTGATCATTGCTAGGGGCGCTCCGCGAAGGAGTCTGGTTTCCAAACCATTTGGTGATAACACCGATGCCGAATCCTGCCTCAGAGTATCTGTCTAGGTCTAAATCTTCCAGGCGCGGGGGCTTCATAACCCCTGTAGTCATCTGTTGTTCAGTCACTATGATTTTGTCATCTGCCCGGTACACCAGACCAGGTAAGTCTTTATATGACTCCCCTCGTTCGAGACGGTCGGCCAAGTCGGAAAAGGAATCTCCGCCGCTACCAGTGATGCCCATATCAGGCCCAATATAATCGAAACACTCGTATGGGAGGATACTGAAAGCAGGGCCTCCGCAGACGATCGTGGCTTGGCTGATTGACCGAATCAGGTCGGTGACCTGCTTGGTGATAGGGAGCACCGACTGAGGGTTCAAATTACTTCCGTTATCTAGGTTGCGAATAGACAGTCCCACTAATCCAGGCTGAAAATCTTTCATCGCCCTTTCTACATCACCTAAGTAATCATCGGCAAACATGAGATCCAACATTTTTGTAGTGTGTCGTTCAGGGTCCAAGTACCCGGCGATGTAGGCCAGGCCTATTGGAAGGGGTTGGGCCTGAATGTTGGTCATGTAGCGCCCATGGCGGTTGGTTGCGATCAGCAGGATGTTCATTGTTTTCATCTACTCTAATGAGAGTCAAAACTAAGGTTCCTGAAGGGCTGATGCCGTTTTTCCTGACAAGCTTTGGCTATTTAACCTTTGCTAGTGAATAACGGAGGCTGCGGTGGGTTCGATCCGTGTCACCACAATCTTGTCCCGGTCCAACATCTCCGGAATCTTGGGAGCAATGTTATTCACCCACTCATCGCTCTGGTAGACGGCTTCGTATAGCCGCTGGCGCTCGCTTTCGCTCTCAAAGCGGCGTATCCATACATACAGGTCTAGTTCCTCTTCGCCCACAAAGCTGCCTACAATCACCATGCCCTTGGACACCTGGAAGGGTATGATGATCTCTTCCATGTATTTGACCCAATTGTTGCGCTGGCCGGGATGAGTCCTGTATTGCCTGAGTTCTAAGAACATGTCAATCTCCTATGCGCACTCGTCAAGTTTACCAATTATAAGTATCCGGCAAACCTGAGGAGACCACCAGTGCTGAAGAGACCCGCTGGTCTACATCGGGGCCATCTTGGCGGTTGAATCCCTCGATGGTATCAAGATGTAATCAGAGGACGGCCGATCCGGCCTGCGCACACTCTTCGTCCTCTTGAGCGGTGGCACCACTACCACCTATAGCCCCCACCAGTTCGCCGTTCTTGTGCAATGGCACCGCGCCTTGTGCCGGAAGCATCCGACCTCCCATATTGGCGATGATGGCCTGTATAACCGGAGAATCGGCCTGCAACGCTCCACTGGCGCGCCCAAACCCAGCGGAGGCGGCCGCTTTACCTTGAGAAACGATCGCGCTAACAGCGCTGGCTCCTTCCATGCGGTTGAATGCGAGTAGACTCCCACCAGCGTCGCACACTGCAATGCTTACTTTGACGCCGTGTTCCAACGTCAATTCTGTGTGAGTAAGATGTCCGACCCGTACATTTGAAGTGCCGATGCAAACTTCAAGGCTTTTAACTCCGTGTCCGGCGTGGTGAACTCAGCAAAGGGTACCTCACATGCTCTGGCGGATGATGCCATACATGTGCCGGTACAACTTTGCCCCTTCTTTCACCAGTTCCCAAACTCCGCCTTCACTGCCCGGGCGTACGTGTTCAAAGGCCAGAACTTCGGTGTACCGGTAGTCACCCCGGTGCTTTACGGACTCCGCTAAGCGTCTCGATTCGGCTGCCGGGACCAAACGGTCGTCACGATCGTGCATGATCATTAGGCGAGCCTTGATGTCTCCCACATGGGTACTCGGAGAGATGCGTCTCATGCTGGCTTGAAATTCCTCGGGCAAAGACTCATAAATCTCTTCCGCGCGTTGCAAAGTGGTACCGTCCAGCAACTCGCTAACCTGTTGTGACTGCGGGGATAAACTACTCATGTCAGCCTGGGTGGATTGCCCACTCTCCATGTATACCGCCCGTAACACCTTTTGTTCCCGCGGGTCATGGATGGTCTCAATCAGTTCGTTGGCGAAAACCCTGAAGGTCAGCTGGTCCACATCCCAAGGGGTGCTTTGCCCCTCGTATATCCGGGATCTACTGCTAATCTGTAGCAATAAATCCCGTGCATCGAAGTAAGACCCGAAGGAGTTGAGGAACAGCACCTCGTCGCGTATCCTGGGGTCGGCCGAAGCCACCAAGGCAAAAGCCGCTCCTACACAGAATCCCCCCATGCCGACCCGGTCCCCTACCACATAGTCCTGGGATTTAAGGTATTTAAAAGCCCAAACCAGGTTGTCAATCTCGTCGGGGTCGATGTTCTGTCGCAAGGCCATGGTGGGTGACCAATGGAACATTGTCACAAACCCGGCGCGGGCCAACGCGTTACCCAGGTTGAGCACGTCTGGGTCATCTCGCCCAGCTGCGTTGGCGCCCAGGAAAATCAGAACAGCTGCCCGTTGTCGCCCGTCGGGGATCCGGTAGATGTCCGCCAAGCCGGTTCCGGTGGCCTGGGGATACCTGACTTCCTGGCGCTGAGGCTCCCCGGTGAACCAAGACTGGGGTTTTGCTCCCACATCCAAAACTTGTGTCACGAAAAGAACCGTGTGGAATCCGGTTCGCCCCGGGGCAGTGAATGAAACGAAGATCACAAGGATTGATCCGAGACCCACCAGCACCAAAAGAGGGCGCCAGATCCATTTGCTTACGGAACGTATCAAATACAATTCAATCCTGTCCAAAATGTTGTATGGGGTACGTTATTTACCAGATGAACGAGTTGTTGTATAGGAGAGGTAGCTTATAGTGTACAGGGTCAGATTTGTTTCGGCACCAATCAATACGTTGGCAATCTGGGTGCTATCAATAGCCTAACTTCGGGTCAAAACCAAGACGGCTAAGCCGAAGCTAACTTACATCTGATTAGTGCAAACAGATTTGAACTGCGGACCTACTACGCAAGGGGGGCACTACGTATGCTGCGGTCAGGCGGTCGATCAAGGGTTAAGGAGCCGCCTTAAAATCAAGATGGGCTAACCTTACACCCAGCTTCTATCCAGGCTTTTAATGCTTCCTCATCGGCTAGTCTCGTTTAACAGACTTTCCACGCGTTTGCTACGCCTCCAGACGACGAAGGACAGGCCGCCAGATCCCAAGCCACACGGCAACCACTAGAGTCATCGCCGCGCCACCGGTGATGGCAACGGGCCAGCTTATAATCTCGGCCACCACCGCCAGGGGCAGCGCACCGAGATAATGAACCGCCGGTGCGAGCTGTAATACGCTCAATACCCGGCCCCGTAGCTGAGGTGGCACGTTAAGCTGGATCAGGGTGGTAGCCAATGGCCAGAAAAACCCGAAACTCATTACCCCCACAAACAAGAATATGATCCATGATGCCCAGTACCAGGGCGACCAGGCAAATAAAATCAGGAACACACTTAGAAGCAGCACCGATCCCATAAGCAGCCAGGTCTTGCGCCGGAAATCCCCCAGCGAAGCCAGGATGAGACTTCCCAGCAAGGAGCCAAGGCCCGCGCCCAGCAGCAGCAGGCCGGTGCCGCCCGCTCCAACATCCAGCACCTCTTTGGTGAAGGCGGGCAGGACCTGACGGTGCGACATGCCAAAGAAGGCGAATGCTACTGCTATCCCTATGATGGTGTACAGTACGGGCGTTGACCGGATGCATTGCAGTCCGGCTTGGAGGTCTCCTAGCAACGTTGCCTTTGCGGCCGGCGCCCTCGATGGCAAGTCCTTGATCAACAACAGGAATACGATCCCCGCTAGGTACAGCCCCGCGTTAACCATTAGAGTGGTGCCTATCCCCGCCAGCTCGATAATTCCTCCGGCCAACGCCGGCCCTATGATTTGCCCGGTCTGATTCACCATGGTATGCAGCGCCACGGCGTTCATGATGTCCTTGCGCTCCACCAAGTCTGCTACCAAGGCCATGCGAGCGGGCATATTCAGAGCCTGAACCGTTCCCAGAAGGAACATGATGGCGTAAATGTGCCAAATCTCCACCAGGTCAGTAATTTTCAGGATGGCAAGGGCGAGCACCAGGACCGAAACGACAAGACGGGTGGATATTAACAGCCTGAGTCTGTTTGCACGGTCGGCGATGACGCCGCCCAACATGGCGAAGGCCAGGTTAGGGATACCGTAGGCGAAGACCACCAGGCCAAGCTGGATGGAAGAGCCGGTAATGTCCAACACCAGTAAGCCGAGAACCAGGAACTGCATGCCCTGGGCCATGGCCTGGGCAGCGCCGTTTATCCAGAACCAGCGGAAGTTCCTATAGCGGAGGGCGCTAAAGATGTGAAACCTATCTCCTATTCTGGTGACCTGTGAGAGCGGCAATATTATTTCAGCCGGCTTCTATCTGCTAAGCCGGTAGCGGCCCTGATCATTTCTGCGCGGCATCCAATCCTGACCAAAATCAAGGCGCACACATTTGGCGGTCCCCGGACCCAGAAAAGAGAATCATCGGTTGGACCGTGTTCGGGATTGCCTTTGGAATAGGCGAAGTATTCGGCTGCTCCAATTGGTGACCACGGGCTCGCCTGGATGCAGGCGAGGATGAAAACGGGCACGTCCTACATGTGGTCTTCCAGAATTTAGCCACACTGTAAACTCGCGGCTGGTGACGGCAAATCTCCATTTACTCTGATGATCGGATTTAGGCCCACGCGAGTGACAATTCCCATTGGTGAGTCAATTC
>ENA-ORDI01001572-ORDI01001572.1-marine-metagenome-genome-assembly--contig:-NODE-1572-length-12322-cov-3.137444_pt1 | contig 12322 bp, 15 predicted proteins | sample MGYA00248628_ERZ508525 | MGnify/ENA primary metagenome ERZ508525 (study PRJEB26195, sample SAMN05422138) | marine metagenome | isolation source: East of Porto Seguro, South Atlantic Ocean | place...
GTAGTTACAGGCATAGCAGTAATTATTGCTGTTGCAGCAGCTGTTTTGAACTCATCTAGTCCAGATCCAGAAATTATTACTATTCTAGAACCTAATGAAAAAATTGGTCTTGTAATTAATTCCCCAAATCAATTTGTAACACTACAAGAATTAGATCAGATTTACTCTAAAGCCTCAAGTACTGGAATTGGAAGAAGTAATGTCTATCTTTTTTGGAATCTAGTTGAACCTGTACGAGAAGAGTATGATTGGCAACAATCAGATACATTGATGAGCTTTAACAAAAAAAATAATCTCAAAGTCACACTTTACTTTTCTATAATTAATGGAGAAACACTTGGACCTTTTCCAAGTTGGATTGGTAAGCCACCTCTTAATTCCTTAGGAGAAGATAGAGTTGTTAGTGTCCTTGATGCAATATTATCAAGATATGATATTATAGATATCCTAATTCTTTCAGGAGAAACAGAGTCTCAATTTAGATTTAACGAACAAAATATTCCTGTCTATATAGAACTGTTCAATGGAGTATATGATAAAATTAAAGAGAAACATCCAGATGTAAAAATAGGAAATGCGTTTGCATTACATAATGTTTTAAATAAAAACTTGCAACATATTGTATCTGATTTAGCTATTGGTGATTTTGTAGCATTTTCTTATTCCCCAGTTGATGTTCTAAATGATATTGTTAAAACTCCACAACAAGCAAAACAAGATCTACAACAAGTATTTGATCTGGTAGGCGATAAAAAAGTTGGAATTTTTGAGATTAGTTGGAGTACCTCCGATTTTGTTGGGGGAAGCGATTCCACACAAACAAAGTTTTTAGAAAAATCCTTTGAATTTTACACTGAAAATGAATCTGAATTGGAATTTTTTACTTGGTATAGACAGTATGACAAGCCTGAAGGAACATGTGTAATTGATGAACAGGAAATTGGTGGTGACATCCTAACTGTTGGAGGTTCTGGTTTTGGAAGCAATGAACATGTAATTGAACGATTAAGCAACTACATCTGTAGTGCTGGTTTGATCAATGATGATGGAATTTCAAAATCAAGCTGGAATGAATTTAAAAAACAAATTGAAATGATCAATTAAAATGATTTCCTTAATTTTATCTGAATCAGCATTAGAACTTGTTCCATCTGAATTAAAACATCATCCATCAGTTATTTCTCATGCAAGAAAACTTGGAAAATATACATCAGAAATCTTACTAGATAATTCTTGGCATTTCGCAGCTATGAAAGGAATCAAAAATGAAATGAAAAGAGGACGACCAGATCTAGTGCACTTTTCAATCCTTGAAGCTACCACAATTCCATTATATCTACAAAACAAAATGAAATTTTTTGTTCATACAACTGATGATAAAGTGATATACTTTGGTCAAAATGTTCATGTGCCTAAATCATATCATAGATTTGAAGGTCTAATTGAAAAATTGTATCAAGAAAAAAAAATTACAATAAATAATGATGTATTACTTGAGATTAAAGAAAAAACATTTTCAGAGTTGTTAGATGAGATTAATCCATCAAAAGTAATTGGATTTTCAACTAAAGGTACACCAAACTCATATGAAAAAATTGCTGCAGAAATATCAGATGATACATGTATTGTGATTGGAGGATTCCAAAAAGGAAATTTTTCTGATTCAATTGAAAACAAAATAAGTACTTTGTATTCTATTAGTAATGAATCGTTTGAAGGTCATGTTGTAGTTGCTAGGATGCTTTATGAGTATGAAAAAACCATTTTTATGTAGGAACTAAAATTTGCATTCTGTTGCAGTCATAGTATAGCCTGGTTAGTATTCGGGGTTTCCAACCCTGTGACGCGGGTTCGAATCCCGCTGACTGCATTTTTTTATAATAATGAGAACCAATTTTTAGGTGTACTTTCAGAAATTATTGTGAAACCTTCAGTTAGAAAAATTGCAATGGAGAGAATGCAAATTCTTATTGAAAATGCAATTACTAACGCCAAAACAAATCCTGAACTTTCTCAGCGTCAGGCTTTACTCGCTCGTCGAATTAGCAGTAGACATAAAATTCGAATGCCTTATGATTTGAGGATGGTTTTTTGCAAAAAATGCAAGTCCTTCATTGCGCCTGGAATTAATTCTAGAATCCGTCTAGGAAGAGCATCTGTCAAGTCGATCAGAATATCTTGTTACTTGTGTGGGCATACTTATCGTAAAATAATACCTCAATGATTTATAAGACGATTCTTAATTTTTTCACTTCATGGCAAAGGTATACGATGTACCACCGGATGTATTGATAGGAAGACTTGCAGCTATTCTAAAGAATGAAGATATTCCTGCACCTTCATGGATTCCATTTGTCAAAACTGGAGCTCATGCTGATAAACCACCACAAGACAGAGAATGGTGGCATACTAGATGTGCATCATTGATGAGAAAAATTTACCTTAATGGTCCTATTGGAGTTAATGAACTAAGAAATGAATATGGTGGTGGTAGACCATCTGGGTATGGAGCTGCACACCACAAAGATGCTAGTGGTGCAATTATCCGTAATGCCATTCACGGATTAGAAAAACTTGGCTATGTAGAAAAAGTTGAGAAGAAAGGCCGTGTTATTTCCAAACAAGGAATGCAAAAACTCGATAGACTAGCAACAGAAATTCTTAAAGAACTAATTGTAGAAAATCCTCAATTGAAAGTATATACTTAGATTTAAAATGAGTTTTCCAAATCCGGATGAACCAGAATATCATGGACATTCCCATAATGATGGAACAGAACCTCACTCCCATGATGGTTCAGAACCTCATGAACATTCGCATAGTGAGGCAGAAATTTCAGCACAAAAAGAACAAATTCTAAAACAGATTCTTACATCAGAAGCCAGAATGAGATTAAATAATATCAAAATGGTAAAACCAGAATTGTCTAACCTTGTAGAACAATATCTCATTGGAATGGCCACTCAAAGAAAGATTCCTGGTCAAATAACTGATGATCAACTAAAGCAAATCTTGCTCTCTATTCAGCAACCAAAACGAGATTTCAAGATAAATCGAATCTAATTCTGATAAAATATAATTATGGGTCTAAAATTGGGTTAGTCATGAAAGCAGTTGTATACACTGAATATGCACCAGATGATAATTTTGCTAAAATACTCAAAGTCCAAGATATTGATGACCCAAAACCAAAAGCAGATGAAGTAGTTTTTGAAGTTAAATCTACTGCAATAAATTTTAATGATATTTGGGGAATGAGAGGAGCTCCAGTTCCTGTTCCATTACCACACGTATCAGGATCTGATGCAGCAGGAGATGTAATTGCAGTAGGTGATGATGTTAAAAATATCAAAGTTGGAGACAAAGTAGTTTCTCATTCGAACATGTCATGCAGAGTTTGTAAAGCATGTACTGATGGTAGAGAATTTGATTGTCTTAAGAGAACTATTTGGGGATTCCAGACTGGCCCAAATTGGGGAGCATTTTCTGAAATTACCCATCTACCAGAAGTTAATGTAGCAAAAATTCCAGAAGGACTATCATATGATCAAGCAGCCGCTGCATCTATGACTTTACTGACATCATGGCATATGTTAGTTGGAAGAGCCAAAATTACACCAGGACAAACTGTCTTGATTATGGGTGGTGGTTCTGGAGTAGGCAGCTTTGGTATTCAAATTGCAAAACTATACAATTGTGATGTTATTGCAACAGCAAGTCCAAATAAACTAGACAAATGTCTCGCACTTGGAGCAGATTATGCAGTAGACCATAGAAAAGAAGATTGGCATAAAGAAGTCAGAGCAATTACAAAAGAGATAGCAAAGAAGAAAGGCGAAGCACCAGGAATTGATATCTCCTTTGATCACATTGGTGAGACACACTGGAACAAACAACTAACCTTACTCAAATATGGTGCAACTCTTGTTTCATGTGGTGCAACTACTGGATACAATGCCCAAACTGATCTAAGACATGTCTTCTTTAAAGGAACTAATATCTTAGGTTCAACACAAGGAACTAAAGCTGAATTAGAACAAGGTCTTTACTGGATGGGTCAAGGAAAAATCAAAGCAACAATTGATTCAACAAATACCTTTGAACAAGCAGCAGAGGCCCATACAAAGATGTTAACTGGAAATCTCTTTGGCAAAGTCTTACTGAAGCCAGAGGGCGTTTAGTCATTTAATGACACAGCTATTCCGTAGCCTCATTTTTGTTCCTGGAAATAATTCAAGATTTCTCCAAAAAGCAAAAAAGCTTAAAGCTGACATTGTTTGTTTTGATCTAGAAGATTCTGTTCCAGACAATGAAAAGGAAAATGCAAGGAAACTAATCAAATCTGCATTAAAGTCTCGTAAATCATACGTATCTTCAATTTTTGTTCGTACTAACTCTTTGACATCTGGAGAAATTCCTTCTGATCTTAAGCAAGTAGTTCAAAAAGGCATTGATGGAATCGTTATTCCTAAAGTAAACAATATCAAAGATATGAAAAAAATTGAAAAAATACTATCTGGATTAGAAAAGACACGAAAACTAAAACCAATTCAAATAATTCCCTCCATTGAATCTGCAGAGGGAGTGGTTAACGTATTCAGCATTGCATCTTTTGGAAAAAGAGTTTCTGCAGTTGTCTTTGGTATTTTTGATCTGCTAAATGATCTAGGAATTGAATATACAAAAGAATCACAAGGAGCCAAGTATTCAAGAGCAAAAATTCCTATTGACGCACATGCAGCTGGAGTTGCAGTAATAGATGCAATTTGGCAGGATCTTAAAGACCCTAAAGGATTAGAAAAAGATTGCAAAATTGGAAAAAGTCTTGGGTATTCTGGAAAAAGTATCATACATCCAGATCAAATTCCTGTTGTACACAAATTGTTCCATCCGAACAAAAGTGAAATTTTGTGGGCCGAAAAAGTCTGCAAAGTCTATCTTAAATCTACAAAGAAAGGAAAGGGTGCTACAACAGTTGATGGAAAAATGATAGATGAAGTACATTTCAAACAAGCAAAAGTACTTCTTGAACTTGTAAAACAATCATGATTGATCTTCTTGATCCTACAAATGTAATTACTAGTATGTTCAATTCTGAAAAATATGATGATATGTATAATTATTGCAAAAATTTGCTTGAAAAAATTCCCAATGATATGGTTGCACTCCAGAATATTTCTCTGTCTTTGATATATTTGAAAAAATATAAGGAAGCTATTATTTATTGTGACAAAGTTCTAGAAATAAAAAATTCAGATATTTATGCACTAAAAAATAAGATCTATGCTCTAGAAAATTTGAAACAATATGAACAAGTTCTAAAACTGTGCAAACAAATTCTTTCTACAAATTCTAAAGATGTCTGGGCTCTAAACAGTATGGGACTATCTCTAAATGAACTAAATCGACATCAAGAAGCACTTGAATATTATGAAAAATCTCTTAAAATAGATCTAGATGATGTTACTGCTTTAATGAATAAAGCTATTTCCCTTAGTCATTTAGGTAACTACAAAGATGCAATAGAATTTTATGATAAAGCTCAAACAATTGATTCAAGTCTAAAAGAAGCATCTATTGTAAAATCCCAATTATTTGAAAAATTAGGTATGAAAGATGATGCATTTTTAGCTGCGCAAGGCGTACTTAACAAAGAAATGGAAAAAATCAAGATAGATGCCAAAGAAAACAAATGCTCTGTTTTTCATCAATTTTGTGAAGATGAATATGAAAAGTATGATTCTAAATAATTCCTTTTGATATTGATCAAAATAATTTTATACATATAATTCATATCAGTTTTTGATGTTTACTGGAATCGTAGAAGGAACTGGTATAGTGGAAAAGATTTCCAAAAATACAAAAAATAGAAGTGCTATCCAAATGACTGTAAATCTAGGGAAACATGCTAAGGGACTAAAAATTGGGCAAAGCGTTGCTCTTAATGGAGTTTGTCTTACTGCAACAAAACTATCAAAATCTAGTTGTATTTTTGAAATGATTGAAGAAACAACAAAAAAAACTGATCTTGGAAACCTAAAAGTTGGTGGAATTGTAAATATTGAACGAAGTTTAAAAGTTGGTGATAGATTAGAAGGACATTTTGTTTTAGGTCATGTCGATGGTGTGGGAACTATTAAAAAAATTCTGAAGAAACCTAAAGAGGTACAAGTCTGGTTTGAAGTTCCAAAAAAACTATCAAATTATGTAGTGAAAAAAGGTTCTATTGCTATCGATGGAATCAGTTTTACTGTTGTTGATATTAAAAATACTTTTGCATCAGTGTCAATAATTCCTCATACCATTGAAGTTACAAATTTTCGCACAAAAAAAGTAGGCGATAAAGTTAATATTGAAACTGATATTCTTGGAAAATATATTCTAAAATAAAGCCAATTATCTACAATTTTAGTGGTAATTACTACTTTTTTAGTAAACTTTATAATTAGTTCATAACAATTTTTGTATATGTCACTTGAATCTGGATTAGAATCTCTAAAACGTGGAGAATTTATTCTGTTGTTTGATTCAGCTGGACGAGAAAATGAAATTGATATGGTTGTAGCTGCAGAGTTTGTTACACCAGAACATGTTGCAAGAATGCGTCAGCATGCTGGTGGATTGTTATGTATTGCAATAGATCATAATTTTGCAACATCACTTGAATTAAGATACATGCATGAAATTCTTGCTGATTCTCCAATTTCAAACAAGGAGATGATTATGGGTTTAGCACCTTACGGTGATTATCCAACTTTTTCTTTGTCTGTAAATCATTATCGAACTTATACTGGAATTACTGACAAAGATAGAGCATTGACAATTAATGAAATGGCAAATATCTTTAATGTTGAAAATAAACAGAAAAAATTTGCTTCATCTTTTAAAACTCCAGGTCATGTTCCTTTATTGATAGCATCTAAAGGAATGTTAGCTGCACGTCAAGGGCATACTGAAATGTCTGTTTATTTAGCTCAAATTGCAGGATTGACTCCAGTTACTGCAATTTGTGAAATGATGGATGCTGAAACATATGCTGCATTATCTGTAGATAAGGCAGAAAAATTTGCAAAGCAAAATGGATTCCCATTAATTGATGGGAAAGAACTTTTAGAATACGCCAAGGTGCATTAGTTTTGAATATTGCTGTAGTGGTTTCGGAATTCAATAAAGAAGTGACATCTAGGATGCTTTCTGTAGCTCAAGAAAAAGCAAACTTGATGAAATTAAAAATTATTTATACATGTAAAGTTCCTGGTGCCTTTGATATGCCTATTATTGTGGATGCATTATTGAAGAAAAAAGATGTTGATGGTATAGTCACTTTAGGCGCGATAATTAAGGGCCAAACAAAACATGATGAGGTGATCTCTCATTCTACTGCAAAATCACTTATTGATTTATCCATAAAATACCAAAAACCTGTTTCTTTCGGAATATCTGGTCCTGGAATGCAGGAAAGACATGCTTATGCTAGAATAAGACCTGTTGCTGAACGTGCAGTTGAAGCAGTTGTAAAAATCTCTGAAGAACTACAGAGGATCCAAAAATGATTCAACTTAGCATCTTGAAAATTAGTGCATATGGTCCTTGGACATTGACACTAGGAAGTGATAGAGAACATGAACTACAAATGCTTCAAGCATCACTTTACAAAGAAGTACAGAAACTATTTTCTGAAAAAAATTGTCTGGTTTTTCCTAATAGAGCCGATGAATTTTTTGTAGTTTCAAACGGACTTGAGTTATATGATCATATTCAAATCCAAAAAGCACTAGAAAAATTATTTGATATACGTTTAACCATTTCAATTGGTTATGGTGAATCTCCATTTGAAGCAAACTTAAAGGCATATGAAGGAAAGAAAAATGAAACCATATTAAACAAAGAACATAATATTTTTGGTTTTGTTAATGGTAAATCTGACTCAAAAGTTTCAATTATGCATTTAGATGTAGATGATCTTACTTCAAGAAGACAAATTAATTCCCCTTATGAAATTTCATCAATAATTTTTGAACTATATTCAAAGATGTCAAAATTTTTTCTGGAAAAAAACTCTCTTACTTTTTTTATGGGTGGTGATAACTTTATGGTAATTGCAAGTGATGATGCAAAAAATTCTGTACAAAATTTTATTGACATAATTAAAAGTGATGACAAAATTTCTTTGAATTGTGGAATTGGTAATGGGCATACTGCTAGAGAAGCAGTAAAACTAGCCACAAAATCTCTTGATACTATACGAGAAATTCGAGATTCAGGAAAAGAAAAACCTGAAGTTTATGAATTGTCATGTTAATCAAAAATCTAAGTATTTTATCAGGTCAAGAATTAGATTTTGTTTCAAATACTGATATCAAAATTCAGAATAAAATATTTAAAAAAATTCAACCAAAAATTAGACCAAGTGTTAAAGAAGAGTCTATAGATTGTGAAGGTCTTCTATTAATCCCAGGGTTCATCAATGCTCATACACACATAGGTGATTCTATTGGAAAAGATGTTACACTAAATAGTTCTGTTGATAAGAGAATTCATCCTGTATTTGGAGCTAAATCTAAAATTCTAAAAAATACTTCACCAGAAAATCTAGCTAATTTTATGAAAAACACATGTCATTCAATGTTAAGAAAAGGAATCACAACATTTGTTGATTTTAGAGAAGGTGGATTAGATGGTGTTACTTTACTCAAAAAAGTATTATCTGATGTTCCTTTACGTTCAATTATTCTAGGTAGAGTGGAATTTTATCAAGGATCCACTGAAATCAGAAAAAACTTGCCTTTCCCTAGAGAAAAAACTAAAGATCTTGCTGGACTCCTCAAAAAATGTGATGGAATTGGTATAAGTGGTGCAAATGAAAATAGTACATCCGTACTAAATTATTATTCAAAAACAACAAAACTTAGAGCTATACATTCTTCTGAAACGAAACAAAGTGTTTCTACATCAAAGAAAATTACCGGAAAATCTGAAACAGTTCGGGCTTTATCTCTAAAACCTCATTTTTTGGTTCATATGACTTTTGCTTCAAAAGGTGATCTTAGTGCTGTGGCAAAGAAAACTAGAGGAATTGTAATCTGCCCAAGGGCTAACTCGTCTCTGGCTGAGGGAATTCCAGACATAGAATTGATGCAAAAGGCAGGATGTACATTAGCTTTAGGTACAGATAATGTAATGATAAATTCTCCTGATATGTTTAGAGAAATGGATTTTCTTTGGAAAGTAACTATGGGGATTCACAAAAAAAGAATTGATCCAAAAGAAATTCTTAAAATGGCTACAGTTAATGGAGGAAAAATTTTGAAAAAAGATATTGGAGTGATTGAAATTGGGAAAATTGCTGATTGTATTTTCATTGACAAGCATGCATTAGATTTAGAACCAATGCATAATCCATATGCATCAATTGTTCATCGAGCATCAGAATCTGCAATTAAAGCAGTAATGATTGGAGGTAAAATCGTATATGGAAAAATCTAAACCTTATGTAATTCTAAGTGCAGCAACATCAGTTGATGGAAAGATTGCTACTAGAGCAGGTGATTCAAATCTATCTTCAAAACAAGATAAAGTGAGACTTCATAAACTAAGATCTAAAGTTGATGCAATTCTTGTTGGAAAAAATACAGTTTTACTTGATAATCCTTTGTTAACTGTACGATATACTAAAGGGAAAAATCCAATCAGAATAATTTTAGATTCTAAAGGTACTATATCTAAAAAATCAAAAATCCTGCAAACAAGTAATAAGATTCCAACTATCATAGCTGTATCAAAAAAAATCAGTAAACCAAACTTTGATAAACTATGCAAATTTCCTGTGGACATAATTGTTGCTGGTAAAAATTCTGTGAATATTAAATTATTAATGAAAAAACTTTCCGACAAAAAAATTAATACAATACTTGTTGAAGGTGGTGGAACTATTAATTGGGAATTCATTAAACATGATCTTTTTGATGAATTGATTATTACTTTATCCCCATTTTTAATTGGAGGAAATGATGCAATTTCTTTTGTTCAAGGAAAGGGTTTTAAAAAAATTTCAAACTCACCTAATCTCCACCTTAAGTCAATCAAGAGGCTCAAAAATCATATTGTTTTGTATTATGTTAAGGTGTAAGTTATATACCTAATTTAAAATAAAATTACAAGAAATTGGCAGTAAAAAAGAAAGCTACAGCAACAAAGAAAGCTACAGCAAAAAGAAAAACTACAAAAAAGAAGGTTACTAAATCAAAAATAAAAAAACTACCATTTGGTGGATATGCAATCAATTTTGCAGGTCGTAAAGAAACTGTAGAACAAGTCTTTGGAAATAAACCCATTGCACCAAGTGAAATGACCAAAAGAATTTGGAAATTTGTAAAATCCAAAAAACTTGCTAATCGTTAAACCAACTGGTTAATGAACAGCCATTAATTATCATCTTTTAATTATTTTTCTTAAAATGAATTAGATAATTCTCACTTGTGAAAAATCTACTCTACGTAGTGATGATGTGTAAGATTATCATAAAATCTAACTGATTTTATATTTACAAATTCTAACATTCCATATCTTGATAATTCTCTTCCAAATCCACTATGTTTTATTCCTCCAAATGGAATTCTTGGATCCGAAATTACTACATTGTTGACACTGACAATTCCTGATTCAATTCGTCTAGACATTTTGTCTGCTTTTGCAAGATCTCTTGTCCAAATACTTGCACCTAAACCAAATTCAATATCATTAGCTAATTTTATTGCCTCACTTTCATTCTCTACAATTGTAATTGGAGCTACTGGCCCAAATGTTTCTTCTTGTGCAATTCTCATATCTGGTTTAATATTTGTAAGAATTGTTGGTTGGTAGAAGAATCCTTTACCATCAATCTTAGAACCTCCCAAAAGGATTTCAGCTCCTTTTTCTTTTGCATCTTCTACAATTCCTGAAATTGTTTCTAAACCCTCTTTACTTGAAATTGGTCCAATATCTGTTTCCATAGATGTTGGATCTCCAATTTTGAGTTGAGACGCTTTTTTAATAAATAATTCAATGAATTCTTTTGCAACATTTTTTCCAACAAAGAATCTCTTTGAAGCTACACAACTTTGACCACAATTGATGAATCTACCCTTTACTGCTCCTTCTGCAGCTTTTTCAATAATTGCGTCATCTAATACTATGAAAGGATCACTTCCACCTAATTCTAAAACACATTTTTTCAAATGCATTGCAGCTCTTTCACCTACTTTTGCTCCTGCACTTGTACTTCCAGTAAAGGTTACAGCATCGATATCAGAGTCAATTAGGTGGTTTGCAACATCTACACTTCCTATTACTGTCTGAAAAATTCCATCTGGCACACCTGATTCAGTAAATGCTTTTTCAATTTCAATTCCTGATTGTAGTGTAATGCTGGATGGTTTCATCACAATTACATTTCCTCCCATTAAACATGGAGCTGCGAATCTTAATGCCTGCCAATAAGGAAAATTCCAAGGCATGATAGAACCAATTACCCCTAATGGTTCAAAAGTTAGAAAACTCTTTCTTGCATCTGTGTTTAATACTTCATCAGAAAGAAAACTGTCACCATGATCAGCATAAAATTCTAATGCCCAAGCACATTTTTCAACTTCTCCAATTGATTCTTTGATGGGTTTACCCATTTCCATTGTTGCTTACCGCCGAGGTATTCATGGACAAATACGGGCCTGATGCCAGATACAACATATTGGACCACATCCCCAACGTTCGAGTCCCGTTGTTGGTCTTGATTGGCACCGAAGAGGCCCAAACACTAAGTTCGTTCAAGGGGCTGCCACCCGAGGTTGAGAAGCTGGCGGGAGAGTTGGACCACCTGACCTATGAATCGATTCCCGGTGCGGATCACGCCTATACTCACCAGCGGGAGTACGTGTGGGATGTGGTAAGCCGGTGGCTGGAAAAGGTCTAACGCTCCATCCAGCTATTCCCTCTGTGACTTCTGCGTGGCGGGCGCTCTTCTAGATTAATGCTGCCAGTAGTAATTCGGTTCGACCGACCAAATCTGTGGCTGTTTATAGTCATGCCTAAACAGCCGCTAGCTCCAAGAGATAATCACAGTGTCTGGCGTGAGCTAAAGGTTTGCGGCCGCCGATTTTCAAGTTCCAACTTGGCCGCGTTGCTACCAATATTATCGGCCCAATGAGTTCGTGTAGTGCCTTATTAGCTGTTTATGGCCGCGGGGATGGTGGTTTGGGTGGTGACGGTAGGCCAGGTGGGGGCGGGTGGGGGTCAAATGAAGGTTTGATAAAGCACTTCTTCATTTGACCAATGCGGCGAATTT
>ENA-ORDI01001573-ORDI01001573.1-marine-metagenome-genome-assembly--contig:-NODE-1573-length-12320-cov-2.392633_pt1 | contig 12320 bp, 9 predicted proteins | sample MGYA00248628_ERZ508525 | MGnify/ENA primary metagenome ERZ508525 (study PRJEB26195, sample SAMN05422138) | marine metagenome | isolation source: East of Porto Seguro, South Atlantic Ocean | place...
CATACCCCGAAGGGGTAGAAGGGAAAAAGCTATTGCCCGCTGGGTCCAGCGTCATGCTGGCGCCGAGTGGCTGCATAATTCTAGTGCCGAGGAGTCAGTGAAAAACATAGGGTTATTTTGTAAACACCATCCCTCCATCGACCCGAAAGTGGTCAGCGATCTGGCCCAATGGTTGCGGGCGCGGGATTGTAACTTTTATATGGATCAGAACGCAGCTGAGCTGATCGGTGAAACTACACTCTGCCCCCAGGAAGAAATCCCCTCCCATTCCGACCTACTCATTGTGCTTGGAGGAGACGGAACTTTTTTAAATGTGGCTCACATCGCCCACGCGCACGGTGTCCCTATTTTGGGAGTCAATCTCGGAAGCCTGGGTTTTTTGACCGAAACCACCCAGGAGGACCTTTATCCAACCCTGCAAAATGCTTTGACCGGTAAGTGCAAAATTGAACACCGCATGTTGCTGAATGCCTCCCTCTGGCGCGATGAAACTAAATTGCATGATTTTAATGTATTGAACGATATTGTGATCAACAAGAGCGCCCTAGCAAGAATCGTAAATCTCACAGTACAGGTTAACGACCAACCCATGACATCATACCGGGCGGACGGATTGATAATCGCCACACCCACAGGTTCCACCGCTTATTCCCTCTCGGCGGGAGGACCCATCATTCATCCCAGCATGCATGCTTTGGTGTTGAGTCCGATATGTCCCTTTACCCTGACAAACCGACCCATTGTCATTCCCGATACCTCCAGGATCAAAGTACAACTGACCAAGCGCCATGAAGACGAGGATGTCGGAATAACGCTCGATGGAAAGATGGGTTACGCAATGAAATCTGGTGACATCCTTAAAGCAGAAAAAGCCCGTGTCTCTGTGAAGCTGATACAGGCCCCCGGAAAAAACTATTATCAAACCCTAAGGAAAAAACTTCATTGGGGAGGCACTGCAGAAAATAAAATTTAAAAACCCCAACCCCTATCAGGTCCTAATCACTCTGTTTTGATCAGATCAAATTATGAATCAAAATATAATTTCCTGCGGCCAAAAATTAGATATTGGAACCCGTGTGGTTTTATGGAACGAAGATGAAGGGTTTGTTTGCCCTAATAAGAGAGGCCGGTCTAATTGTTTCCATCACGACCCCAAGCTCAATGACGCACCATCCAGAAAAGATTCATCCTATAAGATCCTGAATTCCAAATCAGCGTTTGCAGAACTGGTTCAGCACGTCCACCAGTTCGTTCTGCATTATGATACGTGCTACAGCTCCCTCCACTGCCACCAGTTGATGGCGGAAAGCACCTTCAAGGGTAGCCATTTTTATCTGGATCTCGATGGTACCCTTTACCAGACCTGTGACTTGTACTGGAAAACCAATACTGCACCCGCAGATGATCAGCAAGGGAACGAAAGGGCTATTCATGTCGAAATGGCAAATCTTGCATGGGAAGCTCTGGCTCGTGAATCCGAATGGCTCCCTACCAACCGGGATAAATACCAAATTAAAAGAGGGAAATGGGTGCTGGAATTGCCTGAAGCCTACCGCAAAAAACTCCAAACAGCCAACTTCCAAACCACCCCATCACGCGCTTACGGTAAAAGAGGTTACTTCAGCAGAAAGATAAATGGCCGAGTGGTGCACATGTGGGATTTTACCGAGGACCAGTATCAAGCCCTGATCAAACTCTGCATCGGAATTAATCAGCTTCTCCCCAGAATTAAACTGCAAGTACCCTTTGACAAAAAAACCAGACGACACCCCCTCGACAGATTAAAAGACTATTCTAAATTTTCCGGCATCCTGGGCCACGCCCACGTGCAAAAAGGCGAAAATGGAGTCGAGTGCAAATACGATCCTGGATCGGCCTTCAACTGGTCTCGATTAAAAAAAGCATTCGACCCCCACTAGGCGTGGGGCCAATGAGCAATAACCCATCAAGCAACCAAACATCCTTGCGCGTAATTTAAAGCCAGCCCCCTCCCAAAAATAGGAGGGAATAGTGCAACTACTTTTCAAGCCGAGTCAACCCTTTGCTAGCAGGAGAAAGCTATTGCAGTAGCCACCGGCCGCTGGCCGGAGATTGAGGTTGACGTTTAGCCCGGTTTGGGAGAAGCTTGATACATTCCGTAAACTTTGTTACAAACCATTCCATGCCTAAATCCCTTTTTATTCAGTTTTCAATGGTGCTGTTAGGATTGGCGATGCTTTTACTGCCCTATTTGGCGACAGCCGAGACTTGGTATGTTAAAAAATCGTCCACTAAACTACAGGCCGAAGCTTCGGCACGGTCCAAAATATTGAGCCGGCTCAAGCAAGGAACCCGGGTGGAGGTGAAGAAAAAATCCGGTAAATTTTTTCAGGTTTCCACCGTCGGGAAAACCGGCTGGATTTTTCGCTTCAAGCTTTCCAAAAAAGCCCCGGCCGAAAGACAGGGAGAAAGGGATGTGCTGGGGGCCCTGGGAGGAAACCAGAGAATGGCCGCCCGGGAATCCGCTTCCGGTTCCAGCATAAGGGGTTTGAGTCCTATTTCAGAGCAGCACGCCCGGAAAAAAGGGGCTACCTCTGAAAGCATTCAGGCGGTCAAAGATATGGAAGATTATAAAGTTCGGCCCGAAGCACTGGACCGGTTTCTTGAAGAAGGAAAACTGGGTGAGTATTCCCAATAAAAATCCATCATGCACAAAAATAATTTAAAAATATTTGGAGTTTCTTTTTTCTGCCTGTGGGTCTTGGGACTTTTGCTATGGGTAGTCCCCTCCTATTCTTTCAACCTGGACCAGTTCCTGAAGGATGTGGAAAAATCCACTCAACCTCAACCCAAACCACGACAGGAGGAATTGGATATCACGATAGAAGAACCGAAGGCTCCTCCGCCGGAAGCGCAACAAAACACCGGCAACGATGGCTTGATCGGTTTAGGCCAATCACTGGGAATATTCGATAAAAAAACCTCCAAGATTCTCAAACAAAGCGTGAACACCCTTCAGGCCCTTCAACCCATTGCCTATAAGGAGGAAAAAGCCATAGGCGGAAGGCTGGCTGTGGAAGTGTTTAGTCGGTTTGGAGGCGTTTACGACGACCCCAAATTGCTCCGTTATATCAATCTGGTGGGGCAGGTTGTTGCCGATGTTTCCAATCGCCCTGATATCGAATACCATTTTGCGATTTTAGACACTGAGTCTCCCAACGCTTTCGCGACCCCCGGGGGTTACGTCTTTGTCAGTATTGGATTGTTAAGGATGATCGAAAACGAGGCACAGTTAGCCGGTGTGCTGGCGCATGAAGTCGCGCATATTAGCCAAAAGCATGCTCTGCAAACTTTAGGGCGAAGTCGCAGTTTGCAAGGGCTCAGCGCCCTGACACTCACGGTGATGGATAAAAACCCCGGCTTGTTTGACAAATTGATCGATGAAGTATCCAACGTCCTTTTCACCAAGGGCCTGGACAAAAACCTGGAGTTTGAGGCAGACCGGTATGGGCGAGAATTCGCCTACCGCATGGGCTACTTTCCAGGTGGACTGCAAAACTTTATTCGCAAACTGGGAAAAAGCAAGGAAGGGGGAAACTCAATATTTATGAGCACCCATCCCTCAACGAGCGAGCGTTTTAACAGATTAAAAAAAACCTGGAACCGATACCGAAAAGCGTCCCTTTACCCTGTTTTGGGAAAACGGTTCTTTTCAGTATTCAAGAGGCCTAGTAAATCATGAAGAGGAATTCCATTTTTAGGGACGAGCTTCCGGGAGAAAAGAAGAGCATCATCAATCTGTTGATGACCGGCTATATCGTTGTCATTTCCTGCCTGGGCTATGCCGCGTTTTTTCTCTACGTCCAACTGGGACAGGTTGAGAGAATTGTGGGAACCATGGATACCCAGACTTTAACACCCGATCAAATAGAACTGTTAAAAGACCGGATCATTCGCAGTGCCGTGCAATTGAAAAATGAAATGCTCGGAATGGCCCTGGTCGGAACTCTTGTCTGTATTATTGGCGGATTCTATACCGTCAGCATGATTATAAAACCGCTGAGAAAACTGGTACGGTTTGCGGAGGAGCATGGAACTACCGAGCTACCCGAAATCAAGTCCAATACCGAAATCAAACAGTTGGCAACGGCCCTCGATCAATTGACGGAAGATCTAAAACAAACCTACCCCGTGGAAAAAGAACAACCCCAAAAAACAACCTGACCACTAGGCGTGGGGCCAGTACTGCATTGCCCGTCAAGCAGGCCAACCCCTCAAGCGCACGTGATATTGTTCCTAAGCCCTCGTGCCCCGCACGGGGTAATACTTTTAATGTCCCCCCTGACAAGGAGAGCTTTGCATAACTCCGAGCTTCGAGGGCCTCAGCATGACGATTGCGGGGGGTTTTGGGGTGTCATATTGAGCTTGTCGAAGCATCTCGGCACAACCAAGCTCTTGCCCAGTTGCCCCGGAGTAATAAAAAAAGTGTTGGGATTCAGGAATCGGTGAAATTCCTTGCCCTGCCTTTCAATTCATCGTTGAAGAGGAAGATCTCTTTCTTGGGAATGCCCACCTCCTCCAATAACCGAATATAGTAGTTAAAAGTCAAGGTTGCTTTCAAACGCTGGATTGCCTCTTGAATCTTCTGCGGAGACTTTGCAACAGGTACCAGATCGTTGCAAAGCAATTCTACGGGAAACGGTTTATTAGAAAGCCGAGCCATGAGGGTTGAAACTTTAGAAATCTCCAAGCCCCGCCGGAAAACCTCCCTGTCTTTTATTTCCATTTTTACATACTTCACGCATTTTTCGTGGAGGATGAGCTTTTGCTTCCAGGGTTCGGTTTTTTTCCATTGCTCAAACCGGACTTTCACAGGTTGGCGTTCGTTCAACTTGCGTATTTCATCCATGCGGGATTGGTAGTCTTTAAGCAGAGCTTTTTTCACCTCAATGCGATTCAGCAATTCGTCATCGTAATATTTTTCGTTGAACTCTTTGTCTGCTTGTCGTTTTTCCTGCCATTTTTCATAACGCAGGTTGATCACTTCCTCTCGGGTCATGGATTCAATTGCATGATAGAGCCGCTTGGTTTCTTTAATATGAAAAGACTTGGCCTCTGCAACCATTTGCGCGTATTTTTCCGGATGCCTTTCCTCCAACTCCGCTAATACGGGTTTAAACTCTTCCCAGCGAAGGTTAGCCTGCCATCCTCCAAAAGCCAGCCCCCCTAAAATCATCAACATGATGAGTTTTTTCATGGTTTTCTTTATGAATTATTTCAGGAAATCTCTATTTATTCGGACATTTTCTCTGCGCCAATTCGCAGGCCCTTATTCTATAAGGGCCGCTCTTGGCCCAAAACGATTTTTAGAGATGCCCCTCGCCCAATAAAAATTCAAGGCGCTCGGTTTGCTTAGAGCCCGTTGTCTCTAATCGTTTTGACAAATTGGACCCAACCTTCATAACTTATCGGCTTTTGGTAAAAACTGTTTACCCCCAGACTATAACAAAGATTAAATTTTGCGGGAGAGCTACTACCGAAAAAAGCAATAAAGCGGCCCCTTAGTACCCCTTTCGGGGCATGTATGGTGCCCTCTTCATTAATCTTTACCCGTTCCGGGCATGAAGGCAATAGTTGAATACCACGCATGCCCTGCAAGGGTAAAGGCAAGTGAAGAGATATCACGCAGAAAAGGCAAATTGCAATGTCTTTATCGTGCGCCCAATCGGCTTCTCGGCTTGACGGGCTATTGCTGGTTTACCCCTGCGGGGGCCCCCAGAAAGCTGAGGAAGAATATCACCGCCACCGGCCGCTGGCCGGCTAGGGGGAGTTGTTTTTTGAGGTATCTCTAGTGTTTGAAATGACGGGTGCCAGTAAACACCATAGCTATTTTTTGCTCGTTAGCCGCTTGCAAGACTTCCTCATCGCGAATGGAACCGCCAGGGGAAATGATGGCGGTGATTCCATTTTTTGCGGCTTCGTCAACCGAGTCCCGGAAGGGGAAAAACGCGTCCGAAGCCATTACCGCTCCCTGTAAAGGTTTGCGTGCCTTCTCAACCGCAACGCGGGCAGAATCGACCCGGCTCATTTGACCCGCGCCGATACCAAGAATTTCCTGCTCTTTGGCATAAACAATGGCATTGGATTTAACATGTTTGGCTACAATCCAGGCGAATTTCATATCCTCCATTTCCCGGTCATCGGGTTTTCTTTCACTGGTCACCTTGAGTTGGTCCTCAACATAAGTCAATGTATCCCGACTTTGGACCAACAAGCCCCCACCTATCTGCTTCAAGTCAAATTTTCCAGTATCTGCAGGAGATCCCATTTCCGGCATCTGCATAAGGCGGATATTTTTTTTCGTGGCAAACAATTTCAATGCTTCCAGGTCAAATCCGGGTGCCACAACGGCTTCAACAAAGTTTTTAACGATTTCCTCCGCCGTTTGGGCAGTAACGGGTCGATTGAATCCAAGAATTCCTCCAAACGCTGATGCCGGGTCCACCTCACGGGCCGCAATAAATGTTTTTAATGGGTCTTCACCTATCGCCACACCGCATGGATTGGTGTGCTTGATAATCACTACCGCACCCTTATCAAATTCCTTGACCAACTCCCAGGCAGCATTCAAATCAATAAAATTATTAAAAGACAACTCCTTGCCTTGAAGTTGTTTGGCGGAAATAATCTCGGATGGCAAGGGAGAACTTTCTTTATACAACGCAGCGGACTGGTGAGGGTTTTCGCCATAGCGGAGCTCCTGCACTTTATCAAACGGCTGGTTTAATATAGGAGGAAAACCATCATCCCATTTTTCGGTCAAATAGGTCGCTATCAAAGAATCATAACGCGCCGTATGTGCGAACGCATCCCGACACAACCGCCTGCGTGTATCCAGTGTCACGGCCCCTTCCCCAGACTTCATTTCATTCAAAACCTCGCTGTAGTCAGCCGGGTTCACAATCACCACCACATCTTTGGAATTTTTTGCCGCTGACCGGACCATTGCAGGGCCGCCAATATCAATATTCTCGATAGCATCTTCCAAAGAACAATCCTTTCGTGCTACCGCCTGCTCAAATGGATACAAGTTGATCACCACCAGGTCAATGGGCCGGATTCCATGATCTTCCATTGCCTTGATATGCTCTGGCACATCCCTGCGGGCCAGAATCCCGCCGTGGACTCGCGGGTGAAGTGTCTTGATCCTCCCATCCATCATTTCAGGGAAACCGGTATAGTCGGATACCTGAATCACAGGGACTCCTCCCTTGCGCAACAAGTCGGCTGTGCCGCCGGTGGAAAGTATCTCGATACCGTATTTCTGCAGTTCGAGAGCAAAATCCAATATACCGGTTTTATCCGATACACTTATCAATGCCCGTTGAATGGGTTTCATCAAAATAGAAAAACGTTAAGTTTACTGGGGAAGTTTTCTTTTGGGAGCCGGAGACTTCGATATAAGAAAGTCTGGGGTCAGTGCATTAATCAGCTTCAACACCCAGACTGGAAAAGAGCCGTAGGACTCCCAAAGTGCGGGTTCTTCTTTCGGGGATTGAGTTGTAGATTTTTTGGGATCGGTCATCATTCACCTCTCCATCATTAAAGGGTTCTGGCTCGGGATTCATGTGAAGTGCGAAGTCTACACTTTTTTACCCCATTTTAAAATAAAAATCCCCCCACTAGGCGTGGTGCCAGCGTGCAATAACCCCTCAAGCAACCAAAGCCCTTGCGCACAGTTTAAAGCCAGCCCACGCCAGGAGGCAATGGAGCAGGAACTCATCAAGCCGAGTTATCCTATTGCTCCCCAATAAAAGCTATTGCTAGTTGCCCCTGCGGCTAGCAGCCACCGGCCGCTGGTCGGGGGCTGGTTGAAATACAGAGTCCCTGGGCAAATTTCCAGTCCACAGGACGGGTCAGATCAAGACTGCCAAACTGGACTTCAAGATTTTTAGAGCATTCGCGGAGCAAGTCCTGCAAACACGTCTTATCCAAGTCCGTCCAAGCCATGGGAGTTTTTAACAATTCCTGCTCGAAGGAGGCGATGAGGTCTTCATTGCACACCTTTACCTCATCCTGAAAAATGCCTGGCAAAAAGATCATTTCCAGAAAACTCTTTGCCGCTCCATCAGAAAGCGGATCACAAGATATCCGCCCGAATAAAACATAATGCGCCAACGCTGTAGTCACCAAAGTTAAAAGGTTCATGGCATCCAGGGTATCCGGGTAATCGAATTCTCCCAGCGAAGACGAAAATGTTGACTCGTTCAGTCCCAACCCCTGTCTTGCGAAACGACTGTAAAATTTCCACCGGTTTATAAAGTCATTGATAGCCTGGATATCTTTAATGGATTCCGGGTCCCGCCAGTTGAAGGGATCCTCTTCCTGAAGCATTTCAGCAACTTGTGGAAACCGAAAAACCAAAGCTCCCAGCCTTTCCTTGTCCCCCGATGAAATAAAATATTCAATATAGGTACCATTTTCATTAATGAAGGTGCTTGCCGCAGATCGAACCTGTCTCAATTGTTGGTAACCCACCTGAAAAAATGACTGTATCCAAATCTTATCCAGCAAAGCGGCTCCCTTTTCAGGGTCTCCTTCTGCCCCCAGTTCCAAACCAATGTTTATATAACCCAGTGTTTTTCGCAGAGCCCGGTGCCGGACATCCAGGGATGAAAGATCAAGTCCATCGGCAACTATGACCTTGTTGGCCAAGCACACCAGTTCCCAACGCAGGGTTTCAAAGCGATTTTCATTTTCCAGCATAGCGAGACATTGGGTAAAAAAAAGGGTCTCATCTAAATGGGCTAGAGGGTATCGGGGAGAAAGCCTGAAGCGGCTTACGGGGAATTCTTGCAGTAAAGGCAGTTTTAATTTTAAAGCTTCCGAATCTAAACGGCTGTAAATACCCATCGCCTCTTGAAATTCAGGGATACCCCTTTCGGCGGTGCGGCTCACTCTCCATTGATAAGCTTTCTCTACCGTAATGGTAACAGGAAACCAGATCACCGCTTCCAGCAGGCTGTATAAAAGCTTTTGATCCTTTTCATAAAGTAAAAGCAAAAGTTTTCTGATTTCTTTACTGTTTTCCACTTTGAAAAAAATATCGTAGACTCCGTCAGGGGTAAAATGCTCCAGACCCTCCACCCCTTCATAAGTGTCAGTCATTTCATCCTGCTTATAGACTTTAAATAAGGCCTGAAACAATACTACCTTCTGGTCAAAATCCTCTCCCAAAAACCATTCCAGAGTTCCAGGATCTTGACATTGATCCAGCAAAACGATCCATTCCAAAGCCCGTTTAGGTTGGAACTTGTCACCCTGCCACCATTCCACATCAAAAATGTATTGGAGCTGATCCGGAGAAGCCATGGATAAAACTAGAAGGGAATCTTCTTTTCCTACTTCCTTAATTAAATTATAAACCTCTTCCACAGGAAGGGACTGAGTCACCTCAACCGCTTTTTCGGAAAGTATGAGAAGATTCTGTTGGAGATGAGGATCAAGCCCAAGAATATACCGAACCTGCTCTTCCACAGACAGGCCGGACAAAATATCTTCCACCTTGCGTGGCTGGGTTTTCACCCAATCCACCGGAAATGGCAAGGTCTCCCCGCTAAATGAATTCTCTTTTTTTATTTTATCGATCATAGTTCTGCAATATTACAAACATAAAAATCCATTATGGACGTAACATGATTGTTGAAAGGATCCTTCCTGTTTTTCCTTCGCGTCGATAGGAATACATTTTTGGGGTGGAACAACAAGTACAACGATCCATTGAAAAAATATTTTCCGGAAGAAGACCGGCTTTTTTACCTTCCATTTTATTCACCGCAATCAAATCGAGAAAGTATTTTCCAGACAAGCCAGACCGCAACCAACCCCTTTCATCAGGAAACATTTTTTTAAACGGTTGAACGCAGTCCTCACCCACCTCATAACAACATCCTCCGATTGCTGGCCCAAAACCGGCTAACAGGTTTTCAGGGCGGGATCCATACACACGACCCATCTCCCTAACCACTTTAAAAAGAATGCCTTTTTCCGACCCCTTCCGGCCAGCATGAATGGCCCCAATCACTTTTAATTGCGGATCATAAATCAAAATGGGAAGACAGTCTGCGGTAAAAACCCCGATTGGCTTTCCAGGAATATGAGTCAACAAAGCATCGGCAGAATTTTTCATCGCCTCACTGAAAGTGAGGTCGGCATCATTCAAAATAAAAATTTTGTCGCCATGAACCTGGTTAACAAAAAAAAGGCTGCTATTTGTTATCCCGACGGATTCTAAAAATACCCTCAAATGATCTTTCGTTTTCCCAAAATCATCATTGCCTAAAAAACAAAAATCCTCAATTTCATCTCGATCGTTTTTGAAACAACGGGGGCTGATGGCATGAAATAATTCAGGAAATGTTTCGAACTGATTAAATTTTAACTTTTTGAGCAAAGTATTCATAAAAAATTAATATTTTTTTAAACTCCTTAAAACATTCAGCAAATAAATTCAGTATACTCGCAAAAATTAAAAAAAACCAAACAAGGTGTTTTCCCCTTTATTTATGCGGGTTTCCCGAGGTTTTATCAAAACGGCACCTGTTAAAATCGTGTTCGTAATTTTCACAGCAACTCAGCGGCAACTCAACGACATGGCTAAAACATTAATATTTCTTAATATTCGCTTGACATCAAACGCTTATCGCATAGAATGATAAGCGGTATTTGGGCGCTGAAACGAATACCGATATGACGTAAGAAAGGAGATCTTGATGGCAACCAAGAAAAAAGCTAAGAAAAAAGCAACAAAGAAAAAAGCTAAGAAAAAAGCTAAAGCTAGAAGAAAATAAAATAGATTGTTTAATTTTCTTTTCAGCCGATGCTGAGTGTAGTGAACTGACTCTCAATTCGTTTTCGAACGTATTAACCCATATCGTTTCAGCGCCCAATCAATACCGCCACCCCGCCCGCTAACCACCTGTTGTTACTAGCCTTTTACCCCTATTTTTATGTAGGTAGATTTTAGATAAAAAGCTTCCGGAAATGTTGCCGGATGGTCTTGGGCATGCCCCGTCCTGGCAATTTCTTCAAATTTTTTTCCTGCAGAACGAATTCCTATATGCACCGCATCATAAAATTCAATTGCAGGCACGTGTACCGAGCAAGAAGCCGCAAATAGTACCCCGGACGTTACCCGTGCACCCGCTTGCACCAGCCTGGCATAAGCCTCCAGCGCCTGGGTTTTATGTTTCTTCTTTCTTGCAAACGCCGGCGGATCCAATATCACCAAGTCAAAAAACCATTTTTCGGATTTTAATTGCTCCAGCATTTGGAACGCATCGCCTTCCTTTTGAACAAAAATTTCAGCTGGGAATGATTTTTCAGGAAAATTCAATTTCATGTTTCTCAATGATGTCTCCAAAGCAAATGGGTTACAGTCCACCTCCACCACCGACTTGCACCCACCGGCAAATGCGTAAACTGAGAACCCCCCCGAATAACTGAATACATTCAATACGGATCGTCCTTTAGCCATTTCCCTGATTTTCAACCGATTTTCCCTTTGATCCAGGAAAAATCCGGTTTTCTGCCCTTCAACAACATCAGCCATAAACTTCAGCCCATTTTCCTTAAATTGCACCCAGCTCGAATTCCCGTGTCCATACAAAATCTGCCCATCCCTGTATGTGGAACCGGATTCCAATGATTTACCAACGTTTTGGGCTAATCGCAAAACCACCTGCCGACTCTGGAATTCTTTTTGAAATAACTCACAGAGATCATCCAGAAACGGAAACCAGCTTGTCGTATACAGTTTCAAGACCAGAGTATCTTCATAACGATCCAGTACCAACCCAGGGAACCCGTCACTTTCACCATTAATGACTCGATAGCCCGTTGTTCCCTGGTTTTCCAGTTCTTTCCTGATTATTTTAGCCGACCGCAGGCGTTCCAGAAAAAAGCACCCGTTAATTTCCCTCGGGTTTCCCAAGTTCAACACTCTAAAACAAAGATCCGAACAGGGATCCCATAAACCCACCGCCAGAAAACGGTTATTATGATCGTAAATCACTCCCAGGTTTTCCTGGCTTCCGTCGGGAATTTGGTTTTGAATCTGATACTTGAAAACCCAAGGATACCCTTTTCGGATTTTTCCCTGTAGCGTTTTGGATATCTGAATCTTAATCATTCAAAATTTATTCGTATATGCGGTAAGGTATCCAGAATCTTGATTTGCCGGGCTTGCACATGGGCAGGGGTGGGTCTATGTGTCCAGTGCCGGGGACGGGGTAAAACAGCCGCCATCCATGCCGATTCAACGGGAGAAAGAATTTTCGATG
>ENA-ORDI01001574-ORDI01001574.1-marine-metagenome-genome-assembly--contig:-NODE-1574-length-12311-cov-4.008337_pt1 | contig 12311 bp, 12 predicted proteins | sample MGYA00248628_ERZ508525 | MGnify/ENA primary metagenome ERZ508525 (study PRJEB26195, sample SAMN05422138) | marine metagenome | isolation source: East of Porto Seguro, South Atlantic Ocean | place...
GGTATTGGCTGGTTGAAACGAATGTTCAGAATCATCGTGCCCTTGTCCTTTAGTGGACTGGTCTCAGGGATGCTGCTTACTTTCATCACAGCCATGCGTGAGCTTTCCCTAATCATACTGTTGATTTCACCGTCCAACATGGTTCTTACTGGTTTAATATTCAACTACAATGAACAGGATATGACACAGCATTCCGGCGCAGTAACCCTCTTGCTTACCTTGATCATCATCGCAGGGAGCGTTATGACTCGAACAATCTCAGGAGGATTCGCTCTGAGCACACTGAAAAATAGGTGATTGACAAGAGACCTATGATTATTCTTCTTTAGTCCATTCCATTTAAACAGTTTATACAGTGTAAGCTGACTTCTTTAACAGGGACAGGAGGTCACAATAATTTATTATCAGGAAAATTACTTTGGAATTATTTTTAATACGACATGCAGAATCCACAAACAACGCTCGAAAAAACGATGCCGAACGTGTAGCTGATCCTGAGCTTACTCAGAATGGACTTTTGCAGATTGAATATCTGGCATTGTTTCTTAAAAAAGGTCTGCATCTTACAAGGTTGGAAAGGGAGACCAACCACAAAGTACTTGATCAACTCTACTGCAGTGCAACACTGCGTGCCCTGCAAACCGCTTTCCCTATTGGTTTGTCCACTGGACTCAAACCAGAAGTTTGGTTAGATATACACGAGGTTGGAGGTCTGTATGATCATAACTCAGTCGAAATGAACAAGATTGGCTTTTCAGGACTTAACCGTGTAGAGATCAACAAACGATTTCCTGGTTATATCCTTCCTCCAGATATAACCGATAGGGGTTGGTGGAACAAAGAGAAAGAAAAGCAATTAGCATCCCATAAGCGTGTTCAGCGCGTCATTCAAATTCTTGTTGAGAGGGCTGAAGAGAAAGCCCGCATAGGAATGGTAACACATGGTGCTTTTATGAGTCTTTTTTTAAGCAAGCTGTTTAAATTGCTGCCCATTAAAAACACTACGTTTCAGCATTATAATTCAAGTATTTCCCGAATTACTTTTGAAAAAAAAGATTTAATCATCATTCAATATCTAAATTCATTTGAATACTTTCCTGAAAATCTCAGAATACCCCGTCCCGGGTTTGATATATGAATAATATTCTCAGTTTAAATTAACAAGTAATTTGAATCATGAATCTCCATGAATTCCTCAGAAAAATTCCCAAAGCAGAATTGCACGTTCACTTAACTGGAACAGTTTTCCCGAAAACTCTTCAGAAACTGTCACGGAAACATGCTGTCAAACTGCCGCCACATGACAGGATTGAAGATCTTTATGACCGTAGTGAGTTCAAGAGTATCCTGCCTATGCTGAAAATTGCGGTAAGTGTAATGCGGGATCCTGAAGATTTTGCCTTGGTTGTTTATGAGACAATGCGTGAAGCTGCAGAAAATGGGGTTCGTTATCGAGAGATTTTCTGGAACCCGACAGACCATCAGGACATAGTTGGATTAGATTACAAAACTGCAGTTGACAGTATCATCGGCGGATTGCGGGAAGCTGAAGAAGACTTCGGAATCATGGGACGTCTTCTGCCTTCTATCAATCGAGAAGAGTCGAGTCAACTGGGACTGGAAATGGTGCAAGAGGTGCTGAACCATCCCCGTGATGAAGTTATCGGATTGGGTATGGACTATCTGGAAACAGGACATCCTCCGGAAAAATTTTGGAAGGCATACCACACTGCAGAGGAGGGGGGGCTCCATCTGACTGCACATGCAGGGGAATTCGGAGAGCCTTGGATTAATGTTGAAACCGCACTGGATTTATTAAAGTGTGAACGCATTGATCATGGTTACACTATCATTGACAATCCGGAACTGCTAAAAAGATGTGTAGATGAGCAAATCGTGTTTACTGTGGTTCCGACAAATTCATACTATGGCAGAACTCTTAAAACTGAAACAATCTCAAAGTTACATCCAATTGCTCAGATGGCCCGCAGAGGACTACGCATTTTTCCAAATTGTGATGACCCGCCATTACATCATACTGATCCGGGAAAAGCCTATATCGACATGGTTGAGGTGTTTGGCTATGATTTGAATGATGTAAGACAATTTATTATTAATTCCATCGACGGAGCGTTTGTCGATGAAAGTGATAAAAAGAGATGGAGAATTGAGTGGTTAAAGGAATTTGATAGTCTGAGATCTAAGCTTGAAATACCTTCCAGCCCTCAGTGAACTTAACTGCCTCTTCACGAATAAGATCTGAGTCTGCAAGTGTAATCTTTTTTTCTTCCACAACCCATCTGCCCCCTACAAAAACATCTTTGACATCTGCAGCCTGCAGAGAATAAACCAGTGTTGCATAGGGATCATGCAGGGGGGTGTGTCTGATAGATTCAGCATCAAAAATGATAACATCAGACCATTTTCCCACTTCAAGACTTCCTGTCTGCTCACCCATACCCAGTGCCTTTGCTCCTCCAATGGTTGCCATTCTAAATATTTCCCGTGCAACAAGAACTGTCCGATCATTCTTTCGAAGTCTCTGTAAAGGAGCCGTTAAGGACATTTGTCTGAAGAGATCGAGGTTGTTGCCGCTCATAGCACCATCTGTTCCCAGGCCAACCTCAACCTCTGACTGAAGCAGTTCAAACAATGGACATGTTCCGTGCGCACCTTTAGTATTAGCCATTGGGTTGTGCGAAACTCCACATTTGCGTTCGGCAAGCAACTCAATATCCTTTTTGTCAAGATGAATGCAGTGAGCAGCAATAAATTGATTATCCAACAACCCGATTGAATCCAGATATTTTATAGAGCTTGGCTGATTTATTTTCTGAAGATACTGCATCTCTAATTGACTTTCAGCAACATGCATTTGTATTTTTACGCCTAAATCATTGGCGACGCTCTTAACATGCTTAAGTTGTGTTGTATCAAGTGAGTAAGGCGCATGTGGCGCCAGACAGGGAGTAACAAGATCATCTAAGCTCCAATCTTCACAGAAATTAATTGCTCTTTTAAAAGCATCTTCTATCGTTGCTGCATCCGGTGCAGGTCGATTCATCAGGGTTTGACCTGCAAGCACACGAATTCCCATTTCTGTGGCGGTTGCTGCAACTTCCTCTTCAAAATAATACATGTCCGCAAAGCAAGTTGTGCCCCCCAAAAGCATTTCAACACATGACAATGCGGTGCCTATTCTGACAAAATCAGGAGAAACGTATTTTGCTTCTAGAGGAAATATAAAACGCTGCAACCGGTCCGGCTCATCATCCCCAAGGCCGCGGAACAATGACATCGGAGCATGAGTATGACAGTTTATCAGTCCCGGAGTCACTAGAGCTCCGTTTGCATCCAGAGAATCTGTGTACTCATCCATTACAGGTACTCCTGCACCAAGAGCATGTATCAGCCCATCCACAAACACAATATATCCGTTGTCAATAACCTTGTTCTCATCATCCATTGTAATGAGATTTGCATTATAAATGACTGTTTTAGATTTAGTCATTATTTGTGGAAAGTAGAATCATTGACTCTGATTTGGGTATCACAATAACATTTGTATGAGCGGCAAACATTTCGTCTTTGGTGTCAGCAATTAGTTCGCCTAATTCTGTTTCTACCAAATGCCGATATCCTTTTCCAAGGTAAGTCGCGACTTTCACTTTTCCGGGAATACCCTTCTTCAGTGATTCACTTGCTCTTAGTTCAAGGCCATCAGGTCGCAGAGCAACCACAACAGAACTTTGTTCCGGAATACTGCTCTCACTTACCGGAAATCTAACACCACCTTTTACAGCAACAAACCAGAGCTTCTTACCAGAGTTTTCCAAAGTACCATGGATAAAATTTTCAAAACCGACGAAACGAGCTACAAAAGATGTAGCCGGGGATGAATAAATTTCTTCCGGAGTTCCCAGTTGTTCTATAAGTCCTTCATTCATTACAGCAACTCTATCCGAGATAGAAAAACATTCTTCCTGGTCATGAGTTACGTAAAGTGCGGTAATGTTATGTTCCTGCTGGATCCTCCGAATTTCCATCCGCATTTTCACCCTCAATGCTGCATCCAGATTGCTCAAAGGTTCATCCATCAATAATAGCCTTGGACTGATAGCCAATGCCCGTGCCAAAGCCACCCTTTGTCTTTGCCCACCCGACAACTCCAGCGGACGTTTACCTGCAAAAGCTGTAAGGTCCACCAGATCCAGCATTTCAACAACCTTTTTATTTATTTCTTCCCGTCCGAATTTGCGTTGCTTTAGACCAAAACCCACATTATCTTCAACGTTTAAATGTGGAAAAAGAGCGTAATTCTGAAAAACGTAGCCAAACCCTCTTTCACTTGGATGTGTTTTGCTTATTTCCTGGCCCTCAAGAAAAACTGATCCCTCACGCTGTTTAAGAAATCCTGAGACAATTCTCAAAGTGGTGGTCTTACCACAACCGCTGGAACCCAGCAAGGAAAGGAGTTCACCTTGTTTCACTTCAAGATTCATTTTTTTCAGGACAATCTCCTGATCGTAGGCTGCAGTCAAATTTTGCAGTCTAAGAAATTCCATTTTATTTTTTAGTAAAAAAGCTTAAGCCCATTGTTGATTCTATGACAATCATGATCGTCACAGTCAAAAGCATCAGTAACACTGAGAGAGCAGAAACAGTGGGATCAAAATAATATTCCACATAGCTCAGCATCTGTATCGGCAGGGTGGTTACACCCGGTCCAGTCAGAAAAATTGTTACCGGTACATCGTTTAATGAAGTAATAAATGCCAGCAGGCAGGCTGCAAGAATACCGGACCGGATATTTGGCAGCACCACTATCAAGAATGCACGTGTGTTGGAACAACCAAGACTCACTGCAGCTTCCTCAATTTCAATTGGTACATTAGAGAGACTGGAAACAATGACCCTGATTACATAGGGTATCATGATCAGCATGTGCCCCATCGCCATCCCTGTCCACACCTCTATATCCAGTGCTATTACGGCATGCTTCAGCAATGCAAAACCGAGAACAACACCGGGAACAATAACTGGAGACATGAAAAGCGATAACACAGACCGACGCCACTTTGCCCTCGTCCGTGATAACGAATAGGCTGCAGGCAAACCTACCAGTAATGCTCCCGTTGCACCTAACAACGAAATTAGCAGAGAAGTTTGGAAAGCAGAGACAAACATGTCACTTTCGAAAATCCTGAAAAACCAGCGAAATGAATATACTTTTGGAGGAAAATCAAGAAACTCACTTTCGTTGAACGCAGAAAAACCGATGATCACCAATGGACCTATCAAAAAAATGTATACCAGCAGGACCGAAATAATTAATACTAAACCACTTCTTTTCATACGTCTGGATTCATACGAGTTGCTAATGATCCGATAATTTTCATCACCAGAATAGTTGATGCAATCATTATGATGGCAATAACTGAGGCTGCATCCCATTCAAACAAAGTCATTGCGTTCTGATAAATAAGTGTCGAAAGAGTCATCGCCTGATCACCACCAAGCAGCCTGGGAGTTGTGTATGCAGTCAGACTGCCGGTAAAAACCAGGATGGAACCTACCAGCAGTCCAGAGGCACTGAGAGGAAGAATTATTTGAAAAAAAACACTGCTGTCTTTAGCTCCAAGACTTTTTGCAGAATCCAACAGGTCTTCCTCGATATTCTCTATAACTCCAACCAGAGGAAGAATCATTAAGGGTAGAAAAAGATAGGTCAAACCGATGATAACAGCCACCTCAGTATAGAGCATCTGCAGCGGTTCATCTATGATTCTCAAAAACTGTAACAGGTCATTAAAGAAACCGTTCTTACCTAGTATTGCCATCCATGCAAAGGACCGAACTACTGGACTCAAAAGAAGCGGAAATACTGCAATGACGATTAAAACCGCCTTAAAACGTCCGGAATACCTTGCAATAAAATATGCACATGGATAAGCCAGAATGACACAAATCATGGTTGTGATTAATGCCACCCTGATAGTTCTGATGATAATTTTTCGGTGAAACCCTTTTTCCAGGAATGCCTCGTAAAGGGAGAAGGGATGTTCTAAGTCAGGTATTGTATCCAGAAAAAGGAAAAAAAGGGGGGCAACCAGGAGTGCTGCAACCAGCAACACTCCCGGTAGTACTAAAAGAATGTGTATACGGTTATTCAATTAAATATTTTCCACTCAGTTGGAAAATATTTCGTTCCAGTTGTTTATCCATTCTTTTTTGTTGGAATTGACGGATCCCCAGTCAACGTCCTGAAAGCTTGCAATGAGATCTTTACCATAAGTAAGACCTTCGGCTTCTTTTGCTGAGAGCTTCACGTTGACATTAACAGGAGAGTCCACTTTTACCAGCGCAATATCACGCTGAATTTTTTCACTCAAAACGTGATTGATAAATTTTTCCGCAAGTTCTTTGTTTGGAGAACCCTTGACAACATTGATAGTATTTATACTGGCATATGAACCTTCAACAGGATCTACCCAAACAGCACTCGGTACTGCTTTTTTTACCCTGCTCATGACAAAATTAAGAGCCACTCCCGCAGAGATTTCTCCTTGAGCAAACATATTGGCTAAGTTTGAAGAACGATTATAGGTCTTTAGGACATTTTTTTTCATTTGCCTCAATGACTTGAAAGCGAGATCAGGTTGATTAAAAGCATTGACATTCACATGACGTCCTGCCGTCAAAACGATGGTTGGACCTGCAGTAGTTGTGATATTCGGAACAGATATTTTCCCGACAAGATCCCCACGCCACAGATCGTTCCATGAAGTTATCGGGTCACTTATCTGCGCGGTGTCATATATGATACCCACTCTCATAACCGTGTAGGCAGGACCGTAGTCATTACCAAACGGAGCTCTGGCCAATTGATATATATGTGAAACGTTTGGCAAATTACTTCGATCAATCTTTGCAATCAGCCCTGCCTCTATCGCATCCATGGTATAGGAACTTGCCAGATAAATAAGATCAGTACCTTTCCCTTTTCGCAGCTTGAGTTTATTCAGTCTTGCTGCATTATTTCCCGTTTCAAGCACAATTTCTACATCATATTTTTTCTCGAATGGTGTATAAACATACTTTTTCAGCAAATCACCATTATAGCCCCAGGTGGAGATCACCAGCTTTTCTTTTGCGAAGATCACTCCGTTAAGAGATAGTAAAATCAGTAACAAAAAAACAAACATCTTTTTCATAATGCTCCTTAAATTTTGAAGGTTTAAACAAATTAATTTTCATCACCATGATGAAAAATGATATTCTGACAAAATATAAACATTTTGTCAATAGTCTTTTTATGTAAATTTTATCTTCATATTGTTGATTGGTATTTAGTTAAGTGAAATTCCAAATGGTCAATTATGAAAATAGCCGAGATAAAAAGTCTGGAGTTGACAATTCTGCCGGAAAACTTTAGTTTTTAAAATTAATGAATAACAGAAAACTGTATAATAGAGGTCAAATGAAAAAAATTCGCTGGGGTGTTTTGAGTACGGCAAATATTGGTCTGGAAAAAGTGATTCCCGCCATGCAGCAGGGAGAGTACTGCGAAATGTCTGCAATTGCTTCACAGAGTCTGGAAAAGGCACAGGCAGCAGCAGTTCAGCTGGGTATTGCTAAAGCTTATGGTTCGTATGAGGAACTGCTGGCGGATACTGAAATTGACGCGGTTTATATTCCACTGCCAAATCATCTGCATGTTCCATGGTCAATCAAAGCATTAAAAGCAGGCAAACACGTTTTGTGTGAAAAACCCATTGGTTTGAAAACTGCTGAGGCTGAGGATTTGCTGAAGGAGGCCCAAAAATATCCCGAATTGAAAGTGATGGAAGCCTTCATGTACCGCCATCATCCGCAATGGCAGCGGGCAAAACAACTTGTCACTGAGGCAAAGATCGGCGATTTACGGACAATACATTCATTTTTTTCCTACTACAATGCTGATCCCGATAACATCCGCAACATGGCGAACATCGGCGGAGGAGGATTGATGGATATCGGCTGCTACTGCATTTCACTGGCGCGCTTCATCTTCGGCAGTGAGCCGCAGAGAGTTTTGGGAAAACTGGAATACGATCCGAAATTCAAGACTGACCGACTTTGTTCCGGGATCCTCGACTTTGGTGAGGGATCTTCGACATTCACCTGCTCCACACAGTTGACGCCGTATCAGCGTGTTAACATTTATGGAACAGAAGGCCGGATTGAAATTGATATTCCCTTCAATGCACCGCCGGATGTTCCCTGCAGAATGAGGCTTCAGAGTGGAGACCAGCTTGATGAAATTGTATTTGAGATTTGCGATCAATATACAATTCAGGGCGACCTATTTTCACTGGCTGTGTTAAATGACACTGAGGTTCCAACGCCGTTGGAAGATGCTATTGCCAACATGAAAGTTCTTGATGCTGTTATCCACAGTTCCGATTGTGGGAGCTGGACCATGTTGTAACTCGTATTTTCGACAGGACGATGAAATCAAAAATACTTGAGAAAATGCTTTATATTTTACTGATTTATCTCATTGCCGGTGCAGTGCTCTTTTTCTTCCAGAGAAAACTGCTCTATTTTCCTACCGGTAAAATAACCCATGGTTATGATACTCTGACGCTGGAAAATAAAAATGAGACTCTTGAAGTAATCGTGCTTAATGCCGAAAGAAATCAGGCACTGCTTTATTTCGGCGGAAACGCTGAAGCTGTAGTTTACAACGCAGAAGATTTTTTAACAGCATTTCCCCTGTACACTGTCTATCTGCTCAATTACCGCGGTTACGGCGGAAGTTCCGGTCAGCCGACTGAGGCGGGCATTTATGCGGATGCACTTGCTCTTTATGACAAAGTGCAGGAAAAGCAGAAAAATATTTCTGTAATAGGCAGAAGTCTTGGTAGCGGTGTGGCAACTTATCTGGCTTCAAAAAGGCCGATTCAAAAAATGGCGCTGATTTCACCTTATGGCAGTATAACAAGTGTAGCGCAAAACAAATTCCCAATATATCCGATGTTTTTGCTGCTGAAAGATAAATATGATTCAATCGGCAGAGTCAAAGAGATCAGCGCAAAAACAATTGTGCTGATTGCAGAAAATGATGAGGTTATTCCAAAAAAACATTCATTGCGTCTGATCAGTGAGTTCCCTTCTGAGCAGATAACTGTCAAAACAATTCCGGATGCAGGACATAATGACATTTCAAATAAAACAGAATACAATCAACATTTAAAAGATTTTTTCAATAATTAGGTCAACGTCAAGTACTCACTGCCAGTATTTTCAACAAGACTCAAGTAACTCAAGCAATGTTCTTTGTCTTTATTTTCTTTTGAACTCTATAACTCATGGTATAAACAATGAAAAAGCAAATCGATTTTTATTTTGATATAGTCAGTCCCTATTCTTACATTGCCTCAAGGCTGATAGAGGACACAGCGAAACGCGGCAATGCAGATTTGCTGTGGAAACCGATTTTACTGGGCGGAATTTTCAAAGCCGTCGGAACCGACAGTGCGCCGGGGTTAACACCCGTAAAAAAACCATATCTGCTCAAGGATCTGCAGCGGCTTTCCAGTCACTACGGATTTCCACTGCAGATGCCTCCGGATTTTCCGGTACGCACTGTGCTGGCAATGCGTGCTTTAACCAGTTTGCCGACTGAGCAAATTCCCCAAGCAGCTCACAGTTTGTTCAACGCTTACTGGATAGATAATCAGGATATTGCTGATCCGGAAGTGGTTGCTGCACTGGTTGGACAAGATGCCGTCGAACAAGCTGGAGTGCATGAAATAAAAGATGCTCTTTTCCGGACTACTGCAGAAGCCGTAAAACTGGGTGCGTTTGGCGCTCCTACTTTTTTTGTGGGGGAGGAAATGTTTTTCGGGCATGATCGACTAAATCTGCTGGAGGAACATTTACGGGGAGAACTCTGATGGTTTCAAAAAAAGTCTGAAATACATAAATTGTCATTTCGACTATAAGGAGAAATCTAAATGATATTAACGTAGTAGCTTATGCAAGATTTCTCGCTTTGCTCGAAATGACACGGTTTATAGTCTTAATTACAGGTTCATCAATCTTTATTACGGAATTGTTTTCAGTCAGCAGAAAAATTCCGGCACCCCTGCAGAAGCTTAAACCCATCGACCGACATTCGTTTTCCAGCGGAAAAAAGAGAAGGCAGATTTATGACTTCTTTAAATGAGCATTTAGAAAATCATGAAATCATCCTGCTCGACGGAGCCGTTTCCACTGAAATCCAACGGAGAGGAGTTGCGATGGATTCGGATGTCTGGAGCGGGCTTGCCCACAGGACTCATCCGGAAGTCGTGCGTCAAGTCCACGAAGATTATATCAGGGCAGGGGCGCAGGTCATTACCGCCAATACTTACTCCACCGCAAGACATGTACTGGAAAGTATTGATTTAGGCAGTGAAGTCAAGGTCATCAACGCGGAGGCCGTGCAGTTGACAAAGGCAGCCCGCGATAATGTTGCCAAGGATGAAACCTGGATTGCCGGTTCAATGTCAAGTATGGCGCCGTTCAACAGTCCACAGGAAGTCGCTGTCGGTGAAAAGGTAGCTGACAACTATCAGGAGTTAGCCGAAATTCTGGCGGAAGCCGGAGTGGATTTAATAATCGCTGAGATGATGAGGGATGCAGTGAATGCAAAACTGGTCATCAAAGCGGCATTGTCCACAGGCTTACCGGTCTGGATCGGTTACAGCGCAATGTGTTCGGCTGACGGAAAAAGCGTGTTGAGCTGGCGCTGGAAAAATGTCAAGAGTTCGTCTCAGCCCGATAATTTTGAAGAATTGGTTGAGGCCATAACTCCGCTCGGAGGAGATGCGGCAGGGGTCATGCACAGCCAGGTGAGGGATACTGGACCGGCACTCGAGATTTTATCACGGCATTGGAGCGGACCCAAACTGGCTTATGCCGAAACCGGAGAGCTTGAAAAGCCGAACTGGAATTATAAGGAAATCTGCGCACCCGAAAACTATGCAGCAGAAATTGAAGACTGGATCAACAGCTACGGCGTGCAGATTGTCGGTGGCTGTTGCGGTACCGGCCCCGAACATATCCGGATGCTCAAGAAGAGTCTCCCAAAACATCTGCCAAAAAAATTAAAGCGAAATTATAATCCGCCATAGCATTTCCTCACAAAATGCAGTAGGAATTTTTTACTCCAGCTTCCACAAATCGATATTGTCCACTTCTTTTAATTCTTCGAGCAATTTAGTTTTAAAACTTTCTTCCAGGTCAACAACCTGCGCAAACCGAACTCTCTGTTCCTTCATTGCCTTTCGCTCTGCCTTCCTTTCAGCTTTTTGTTTCGCCCGTTCCTGCACCCTTTGAGCTTCAGTCATATTCCGCATATCTTTTCCCTTCTTTCTATCTCCAGGTTTCGGCTGCTGAAACAAAAACATTTTATCAATGATGGTAATTTTACCTTTTTCAAGTTCAAATTCACCAATTTCACTTATTCTTTCAGGACGAGGCTTACCGCCAAGTTTAAACCCGGGCTTTGCCTTCCTGTTCATTTCAGTGATTTTGTATTTTCCCGGCTTGAGCTGGGTGTTATATGAAAAAAGCATTTTTGGATTTGGTTCAATTGTATGATGTATGACTTCTTTGCTCTTTGAATCCTCAATTGAGACATCCAGAGTGAAGACAAAAAGATCCAATGTTTGGCGGGTTTCCACAGGAATGATCAGGATAGTTTGATTGCTGGCATCCGGTTCAGGAAATGTTAAGGAACAACCTGTGAGAAAGAGTGCAGTTACAATTATGAGATTTTTAAAATTATTACGAATAATTCTAAAAGTGTTTAATCCTAATTTAGCATACATATTTCCTCCTTGTTTAAGGCTGGATTATTGGTAAAGAAATCAACTGAACCCGCATCTTTAATTTTTCAGGACTAGATGCCGAAACATTTTCTCCGGTTATGGTTTTGTAAACAGACTGCCCGGCACGTTACTCTAACCGGGCTCTTATTAACAAAATGTCCTTATTCTTAACTAATTCGACAATTACGAGTTTTAGTGTGTCATCCCGAACGGACGTGAGGGGCCTTATACAAAATCAACACTTTATCAGATCTCTCCTATCGGTCGAGATGACATGCCGAAGTCAATAATATCAGTATTTTACTAAATTACTGATTCACTGACTAAGCAACTGCAATTGGATCATTCCGGCGGAGGACCCATGAATCTGTCGCCGGATTCAAAATTTGGCGAAAGATCAAGATTTGCAATTTTATATTCTCCATTTGCAGTATTAAGAATTACTGCCTT
>ENA-ORDI01001575-ORDI01001575.1-marine-metagenome-genome-assembly--contig:-NODE-1575-length-12309-cov-2.451684_pt1 | contig 12309 bp, 8 predicted proteins | sample MGYA00248628_ERZ508525 | MGnify/ENA primary metagenome ERZ508525 (study PRJEB26195, sample SAMN05422138) | marine metagenome | isolation source: East of Porto Seguro, South Atlantic Ocean | place...
GATTTTATCGAGCAGGTCTTCTTCGAAAGTTTTGCCTAGTATGATTCCCAGATGTTCCATGGCCAGGGTGATGTCTACGGCTACGAGTTCTTCTGAATAGCCTTCACTAAGACTTTTCCCCGCGTTTTGTAACGCGTGGGCGGCTTGGTGTAGATGATCGCGGTGGCGTTCGCGGGTGATGATGAGGGATTCCCCAACCCGTTCTCCGCCGATGGCTTTTTGGTAGAGGGCTTCTTTGAGGGAGTCGAATCCGTTCAGAGTTTTAGCGGACAGGGTGAGCGGTTTTTCGTTTGCCAGAAAATCTTTGATTTTGTCCGGTGGCCAGGAGGCCGGGAGATCGGATTTATTCAGCACCACCAGTTTGGGTTTTTCGCCCACTTCGTGCATTAACAGTTTGTCGTTGTCGTCCAGCGGTTGTGAGGTGTCGAATATTACCAATGCGAGGTCGGCTTTTTCCAGTGCTGACCGGGTTCTTTCTATGCCTTTTTTTTCGATCAGTTCCGGCTTAGCGCGGAGTCCCGCCGAATCAATGATGACGATATGGATATCTTTGATACGGGTGCGTTCTTCCAAGGTGTCGCGGGTGGTTCCTGCTATGGGAGTGACGATGGCGCGGTCTTCTTGTAACAAGGCATTGAGCAGGCTGGATTTCCCGACATTGGGTTTACCAACGAGGGTGACGCGCATTCCTTCCCGCACGATTCGCCCCTGGCGAAAAGAGTCAACCAGTTCTCTCAGTTCGGTCTCGACCTGTTGAATATTTTTTTGTGTGGTTTCCCGCGACTGAAAGGTAAGGCCGTCTTCTGAAAAATCTATCGCGGCTTCCAACTGCGCCTGGGCGGCTAGCAGATTTTCGTGCAGGGTATTGAGCCGTTTGGAGAGTCCGCCTTTGAGTTGGGACAGGGCCGAGTTTAAAGCTTTGTCGGAGGCTGATTCGATCACATCGGCAACGGCTTCGGCCTGGGTCAGGTCGAGCCTGCCGTTGATGAACGCTCTGCGGGTGAACTCCCCCGGTTCTGCCAACCTGGCCCCTTCTGCCAAAACCAGCGCGAGAATTCTTGCGGTGATCCATGCCCCGCCGTGGGCGCTGATCTCGATGACATCTTCGGCGGTATAACTTCTCGGTCCTTTAAAAAAGGTGAGCAGGACTTCATCCACACATTGTCCTGTGGCCGGGTCGCGGATTTCGCCGAACAAAACTTTTTGAGGAGCAAGCTCCTGTTTTGATTTACTTGTGACGGGATGAAACAGGGCCAAGGCAATAGCTAAAGCGCCTTCGCCGCTTATGCGGATGATGCCGATTCCTCCTTCACCGGGAGGCGTGGCAATGGCTGTAATGGTATCGTTCATGGAAAGCTATCGTCCTTCTTTCGGATGTAAAAAGCAACCCCCGGCGAGCCGCCGGTGGCAAATTGCGGTGACTCTTTGAGCAGAGAAGAATTGTTGCTAGCCAGAGAAAGTTTTTGCAAGTTACCTGCGGAGGTACTCCGCTAGTCTTTGGCGACGTGATAGATGTAGTATTGCTGGGAGATGGTCAGGATATTATTGACGGTCCAGTAGATGACGAGTCCGGCCGGAAAGGTAAGGAACAGGAAGGTGAACACGATGGGGAGGAACATCATGATTTTCTGTTGCATGGGGTCGCCCATTGATGGGGTCATTTTTTGTTGCAGGAACATGGTGGCGCCCATGAGTACGGGAAAAACATAATAGGGATCGGCAACGGAAAGGTCGGTGACCCAGCCCATAAATGGGGCACCGCGAAGTTCGATGGAAAAGAACAGCGCGTGGTAAAGGGCGATGAATACGGGAATTTGCAACAGCATGGGTAAACACCCGCCGATCGGGTTCACCTTGTGTTTTTTATACAGTTCCATCATTTCTTCATTCATTTTCTGCCGGTTATCTTTATTTCTCTCCTGAATGATTTTTACATAAGGCTGAACCTTCTGCATTCCCTTCATCGACTTGAAGCTTTTATGGGTCAGCGGGAAAAACAGTATTTTAATGCAAAAGGTCATGAAGATGATCGACCAGCCATAGTTGCCGGTGAGATTATAGAAAAAGGCCAGAACCTTGAGAAGCGGTTTAACCAGAAACGCGAACTTGTTGCCGAACCAGCCGTAATCGATCATCCTTACCAGGTGATGGCCTTTGTCTTCCAGGATTTCCAGTTCCTTGGTACCGCCATAAAACAAAATTTGGGCGCTGGCGGCGGATTGAACGGATTCAAATTTCAGTCCGACAAAGACCTCGTCTTCTTCTTTGAATACCAGGCCGGATTTAGTGCCCTGCTGGGGAATGAGAGCCGAGCCGAAGTATTTATTCTGGAAGGCTACCCATTGTAAATCTCCCTTGAAATAGGACGTATTGTTGATATCTTCGGGGGGGTTTTCGATCCGCTCATTATTGGCAAATACTGTTGCACCGGAAAAGACGATGTAATCCGTTTGCGAGGAAATTTTTCCTCCCATGCCGGGTCCCAACAGCACCTGGTATTGCAGGTTCCTGGAAGCCATGGACGGGGCGGAGATCTGCGTATCCATTTCCACCATGTAATCGTTGAAGTGGAAGACATAAGTTCGAGTGACCTGCAATCCGGACGAGTGGTTCAAAGTCAGGGTCAGCCGTCCCTCAGGATTGAATTCGCTCAAAACGATGGAAGTTGTCGAAGGTTCATAGTGTGCGTTTTGCAAAATTGCCGTCACTTCAGGGTCGTTGGCCTGCAGGGCCAGTGCCGGTGTCAGGTGATCGGGGTTGTTAATCAAATCGATAATATTTCCGTCGTCATCGTAAAACCGCGGCAATTGCAGTTGTTTGATCACTCCGCCACGATTGCTGATCACAAAATGGGTTTTTCCGGTGGAAACCTGAATGAGAACTTCTTCCCCTGGAAATGGATCAATGGGAACCGGCATCGGGGTAGTGGGTTGGAATGATTCTGACTTGGGAAGACCCGAAGGTGCTGAACCCAAAGCCCTACTTTTAGGTGCAAGTGCCTGAGCATCTTCAGGGAATTCTTCCATGCCCGGTTCTTTGACCGGCAGGGGACCCTGAATTTGTGCCAGGAAGTAGCCCCAGCCTATAAACACCGCCAAAGACAGAACAAAGGCGAGTAATAATCTGTTTTCCAAGTCGAATCTCCAATTCCAGTCAAAAGCCGTTTTGTTGAGCCTTCAACCTATTTCAACGGGTCAGCCCCCCCGTTATGATAGGGGTGGCATTTTAAAAGTCTGCTAGTAATCAGTCCTACCGCTTTGACAAAGGAGTAACGGTGTAAAGCTTGGGCAGCATATTCTGAACAGCTGGGATAAAACCGGCAAGCGGGAAAAAACATGGGAGAAATCCAGCGTTGATATGCACGAATTAATTTAAGGAAAATCTGGTTTAACATGGAGACCTACGATGGATTGCTCTGGTGTTTGATCCGGGTTTGGGATTCACCTTTCGGTTAGAAGGGCGTTTGAAAGTTTTTTTTCAATCACCCTGTAGGGAAGCTTTGCCATGTCTTTGCCAGATATAACAACGATGTCCAGAGCAGGTTCCATGCGGTGTTTGATGTGGCGAAAAATTTCACGGATTCTTCGTTTCACCCGGTTTCGGGCCACCGCATTGCCTATCTTTTTTGAGGCGATGATGCCCAACCTCCTTCTGTCCAATTCATTAGGGAGAGAAAAGATGATACATAATCTCTCCACCCGTTTTTTTTCCCCTTCCGCCATGACATTTTCAAACTGGGGCCGTTTGGCCAGCCGTTCGGTTTTTTTGAAAGAGAAATTTTCCATCCACTCGGCGCCAGCGTGATACCCCATTCGGGGCATGAAGGCAAATGATAAACATAACTCGCTGGACTCAGTTTGCAATAACTTTTGCTGGCTTAACAAAGAGTTGGCTCGGCTGAAAAAGCTCTTGTCAGTTGCCCCTGCTGCTAGCAGCCATTCGGTGCGGGGTGTGATATCTCCTTCATATAGATTCATGCCCCGGCGGGGTACAGAGAGCTCAGACCGTCAAGCGTTTTCTGCCTTTTCGCCTGCGGTTTGCCAATACACGTCTTCCCCCCACGGTAGAGCTTCTTTTACGGAATCCGTGCACACGTTTTCGTTTGATATTACTGGGTTGAAAAGTCCTTTTCATGAATCTGTCCTAAAAATAATCCTGTAAAATGCGAAAAATCCCGCCTTACTCCTACCAAATCAGATGGTTAGACAACTGGAGAAATTACGGGAAGGTTTGGGGGATTATTTCACCGGAGGGAGCCCATGTCAAGTCCCTTTCTTTCAAGGCTACCGGGGCAGATTCTGGTGATTACTGGTAAAGGCGGCTCTAGAGGGTCTCTAAAAATTGTTTTTGGTCATGAGCGCCTCATATTATGTAGAAGCTTTCTTGTAAATCCTGCAATTTTGGCCAAAAATGGTGTAACATATTACTATTCAATTAGTAATAGATGGAGTTCTTTTATGAAGACGCTAATTTCATTGGGTTTCTTGTTCGTCTCGATTTTACATGCCGGCGCGTTTCGGGTTCTGCCCGCATGGGGAAATGATTTGAAGATAACTCTTGAAAATGAGGTGGCTGGGATCACTCCGGACATGGAGATTCTTCCCCCCGAAAAGGGCATGCTTTTGGAATGTGGAAACCCGGGCATGATAGTAACTTCTGGTAGCTATTCCTATATAAAAGAAGGTTCCAAAGTAAAGAGCCCTTATTTTTCCCCAAAATCAAAATCTGCGGTAGAGAAAAAATACGCGCAAGCTGGATTTATTGTGTCGAGTTTGGTTCCAGTTGGCACCGTTGCTAAACTGTTTGAACAAAAGCTGGGAACAACTGGCCCCGATGAAGTTTTTGTGGATATTGGTAAGGATCAGGGAATAGAAAAAGGCGACCGGTTCACTGTCTACTCGCTGGACCGCTTTATCTATCATCCCGTTCTACCAGGGCGGGGAGAGGAGAAACTTAAGGAGTATGAACGAAGAATCGGCTATGTGAGCAAAACTTATATGTCCAAACTGGGAAAACCTGTTGGGCATCGGGTGCTTATTCATGGTGTGCTTGAGATCACCCAACCGGGTGACACGTTTTCTTATGCCCGTGTGTTGAAAGCGTATGAAAGTATTGACCCTGGGCATCTGCTCACGCCGTATAAAAAGTTTGAGGATCAGACGCCTGCTTTTTCGGAGACAGACAAATCCATCGAGGGTTATATTGTCGCGTCCAAGGGAGATAAGATAGGCATAATGTATGATGATTTTATTTACATCGATAAAGGTTGGGAAGACCAGGTGCGGCCCGGCGATCATTTCGAGGTTTACTCCATTCCCAATATTGAGGAAAATATCTGGTACAAATTGGAACCGAAAAAGACACCTCTCCTACCGTTTGTGCTGGGCGAAATAAAGGTCATTGGCACGCAAAAGAAAACTGCGACCGCAATTGTTGTAAAAAGTAAATTTGATATGGAAATTGGCAATTCGATCCGGTTCAAACGCTCCCATCATCCCGGTTGAATTTTCAGGAACCGTTTTTTGCCGACTTTGATGAGATATTCCTGGTTCCCAGGCAGTTTCTGATTAACATCGGAAACTTTTTCTCCATTTACCGTTACAGATCCCTGCTGAATCAGACGGCGGGCGGCCGAGGTGCTGTCGGTCAGCTTGTGGTCCTTCAGAATATTGCAAATCCCTCGTAGTTCATCTCCCCAACCTTTTGCAAAGCCTGAAATATTTGTAGAATCTGCCAGATCGGCAGACATTGCTACAAACAGTGGTCTTCCATAGTTTTGTCGACTATGAGTATTTAACCACGAGGCGATCTTAGAGAAACCAACTCGATTGGGTATCCTGGTTCCCGGTTCAACAAACAATTCGTCCGGATAATTCTTGAAATCAAAGAGGGCTTTATCGTTAAGAGGATTGGAATCTGTAATGATGCAACTGTCAATCGATTCTGGTACGGAATCTCCCAGTTCTACCAGGCGATCGGCCAGATAATCGACCAAGGCCTGATTGTTGCGTAGTACCGAAAGTACTGTTTTGAAGTAAGTCGTTGCCTGTTCTACCTGTTCTTCTCTTGTTTCGGCTGCGGACTCGCCGAACCCATCAAAAGAAACATCATATTTGGTGGAAAAATCTTCCTTGGTCTTCCAGAACAATTCAGAGTTACGTTTGTGAGGTACTCCATGTGATTTCTCGTCAAATACATAGTAACCACGGCCTTTACGTGATTTAGCATATATCATCTTTGGAATATTGTTTTTGGCTTTACCGACCAATAGATCATAATATGCGATCGTAAAGGATTCCCAGTCCTCAGAATCATCGGTACCCTCAACATGCCATCCTTTGGTCTCAAACAGTTCTTGAGGAGTTGATTTGACTATAGAACTGAAGGGACGGCTGTCAATACCATAGTCGTTCCAATCTATGTAGTAAACTATGTTTCCAAGACCCAGACCCCAAGCTGAATTCAGAGTCTCATGGGTAGCGCCTGTACTCAATCCTCCCTCACCCTCGAAAGCAAAGACCTTGACTTGATCCGTACCCGCCAATTTATGGGCCAAAGCCTCTCCGGCTGCAGGAGGAGACCCATGACCACTAGGGCCCGTATTGAATTTGAAGAACAGGGTCTTACCTTCCATCTCGGCATGGCCTGGTAACCCCTTGTTCCTGCGGAGCATCAAAAGATCCTCCCACGTCAGCTGAAACTCCTCACTGTTCCTGACCAGATACTTGGAATCCTGGGTCTGTTCGTATTTTATTCTGAGAGACTCATTGAGAATCGCCAACGTGGAGTAGACCAAGGGATTATCGTGCCCTGCTACTAGCACAAACCTGTCTGCAAAACGTTTGGAGGGATCTCTAATGTCCCATCTCATGGCACCAGACAACAGCGTTATCAGCATTCCCTGCACTTTCGAACGGGAGCCTCCTGGGTGACCACTCTGACTAAGGTTTAGGGATATATCTATGCATTGATCAATTAAATCCTTGGTGACTTCCCAGTATTGATAATTCTGCTTTAACACTGAAGGATTATCCATAACTCATAACCAAGACCATAGATGTGTTTTTGAAGTTTCTGCTAATCTTCAACCTGACGAACCAGATATCCTCTTGAAAAGAGGGTCTGGACTATGGCCCACATCATAAAAAAGACCAAAACCGACAATGCTTGACCATAAATCGTATTGTATTCAATCGAATTACTGAAACTGTAAGGCAGGATTTCTCCCAAGAAATTGTGGAACAGGAAGGCCAGAGAGGTCAGACCGATCGTCAGGACCAATGTAACTATCAGAGTACGAAGGAACCATTGCAAGACCGTCTCATATTCCCTGGAATAATGCATTATCCTTGCCAAGCGACTGTACCGAACCTGACCATAACTCAATTCCAGATATAGCATAAAGGAAAACACAAAACCGAGAATCGGATAAATCTGTCCATTGGTATTGCCAGATAAGCCAATGGGCATCACCATGATCAAAAATGCTGAGAACACTTGATTTCCAATACTATTATCCCAGATTCCAACAATACCCATTGCAACAGGAAGACCAATCCAAGTCCACAAGAACAATTGCTGTGTGAGTTCATAAGGCACTGGATCATACTTTCTAATGGACGCTATGAATACGGAAATGATTACCACTAAAACTGTGATCAGGGTATAATTGTATACTTTCTTGTTCATTCCTAGAAATACATACATCGTTCCAATGAATAAACCCAGCAAAATACCGGCAACGATGGAATTGTTGAGATTTGTCAGTACATCATTACCATACATTGCACCAACAAAACTATTCGTTGCCCGAAAGAACAAGGATTCATCAATCGGATTTATGACATAGGCCAGACCAAGGCACAATAACAAGGAAAATGTCGCTACAGCTTGCATAAAAGCTAGACTACTGTTAGTATTCATCAGCGGATCACCTTCGCTAAAGAGACTGATAGAACTGTGTCGGGATCCCAACGCATAGCCCTTGCACCCAGCGAACGGGCCTCTGAGATTTTATTATCCAATGATGCTGAAGCGGTAAAGTAGACAGTTGGAGATATTATGGCTGAATCACGATCGTAATCCAGAGTATCCGGAGCAACGAGGGTCAGCTTGAATCCTCTAGCCGTAATCTCCCTGAGCGCAACTGTACTGGTCGGGTCCGTCTCGAGTGTTGAAACCACCAACACGGGAGACCTTGGTGTGAAATTGCGCAAATCTCCTAGCACGGTATGAAGGCCAAGAGAACCTGCTGGCTTGACCTCGGCAAGAGCTGTCAGAATCCTGTAAAGATGACGCTCTCCAGTATCTGGGGAAATGACATTCACAGTTTCACCATATGTGATAAGACCAACCCTGTTACGGCTTTTTAGGAAGAAACTGACGAGAGAAGCAACGGCACGACAGGAATAATTCAATGGGTTTCTCAATACAGTTCCAGTCCCTGTTATCTCTCTGGCATCGAGAATAATCATGACATCCGAAATATCTTCCCTCTCAAACTGATTGACCATCAGCTTTCTGGTCCGTCCAAATACACGCCAATTGATGTTTTTGAAATCGTCCCCCGGAAAATATTCCCGGATTCCATAGAATTCACCACTATTCCCAATCCTTCTTAGTGGCATGGCACCTTGATACATCTTCGGAAAATCCGTGGAAAGATCGATGCCCTCCATCTGCTCAATCTGTGGTAAAACCACTAAACTGGACTTTGATTCGACATCCGCCTCATAGTAGAATAAGAAGGAAGGATTGTAAATCCTAAGACGAGGATTACCAAGACGATATTGTCCCCGGAGTCTACATTCGAGAGAATATTTGTTAACTACCAAATCATCCTTATGAAGCCGGATAATCGTGTGATTCAGGCCCTTCGTAACTTCTATCTCGGACGGTAAATTGTCATAAACCTCAAGAAAACCAATAGAACGGCCCTTGTTCTGAATAACTAGATCAATACTTACCCCACTATTCTCAAATACCTGGTCATCATCAAAATCGCGTGTTATCTTGACCTCTATCGGACGAGTATTAACCAAACTATGAATTGCGACAAAGCCCAATACGGTAGTTCCTAATAGAAATAATTGAAGATTGTTGATGAATGGAGCGAAAAGAACCAGAATAGTGCCAAAACCAACGTAAAAGACAGCCTTACGTGTCCACATGTTATTCCACAGTTACGGCCGGGACTTCAACTGTCATCAATAATTCAGAAATAATCTCTTCCACTTTAACACCTCTGATACGAGCTTCAGGCTTAAGGATAACACGATGGCCTAGAACTGGGATAGCTGCTCTTTTGACATCGTCTGGTACAACGTAGTCTCTCCCGGACAAAACTGCTAATGCCCTTGAAAGTTTGAATAGGCCCAGACTTCCACGAGGACTGGAACCAACTGCAACCCTCATATCTCTACGGGTTGATTGAACCAACTCAACAATGTATTTCATAACCTCTTTCTTGACATATACCTCTTCAATTGATTTATGCATTTCGACCACCTTCGCAGGTGTGGCCAGCGCCTTGACAGTGAAAGAATCCTTCTTTCGGTCGGCCCGGGCCTGAAGAATCCCGACCTCGACATCCTCATCAGGATAACCAACACCAATTTTTATCAGAAAACGGTCCATCTGTGCCTCTGGAAGAGGATAGGTCCCTTCATACTCGATTGGATTCTGAGTTGCCAATACTATAAAGGGACGAGAAAGCTTGTGGGTTGTACCCTCAATCGTTATCTGCTTTTCTTGCATGGCCTCCAACAGTGCAGCCTGAGTTTTGGGAGGAGCACGATTTATCTCATCGGCTAATAGAATGTTACAAAATATAGGCCCTTTCCTGAATGTGAACTTGTTCTTCTCGGGATCATAGAAATAAGATCCGGTAATATCAGCTGGGAGCAAATCTGGTGTAAATTGAATTCTCTTGAAATCACAACCCAAGGTATCGGCCAGCGTGTTCGACATCAAGGTCTTGGCCAGGCCGGGATAATCCTCGAATAGGATATTACCATTAGCCAGGACACCAGCCATAAGTATCTCAATTGTCTGTTCCTTGCCAAGAACTACATTGGATATTTCATCGGTAATTACTTTGGCTGATTTATTCGTCTTATCAATTAGTTCACCGGCTTTTGTTTTCTTTTTGTCTTCTGTCAAATTACCACGCGCTCAATTTTTGGGCAATGTCCTTAAGGTCCTTTGGCCTTATTTGTTTAGGCGCACCAACAAGCACCTTAAAATCATCATCTAAGGGTATATTATAACTATTAAGCAGATCAGGGAGTATAGATATTCGCTCTTTTCGAGACTTGTCGTCAAATTCATAAATCTGATATCTTAGACGTAAACGTTCCAGAAATACTTCTTGAAGAACAAGGATACCATTATCCAGATTATGTCCATAGGAACGGAATGGGCGTGGTTTACGAATATCAAATATATGGAACAAACGTCTGGGTTCTGGCTGGCGCAAAGACATGGCCATTGTAAAAATAATAACTGCAACCAGAACATTGAGTCTTATGATCTGAAGTACCAATGTATCCCCAGAAAGCAAGAAGTAGAAACCTAAAGCAGCCTGAAACAAACTGGCTCCGAATGATTCCTGTGTATGCCGTGATTCATCGAAAAGGACCTGGCCGTCCGTTCCAATAATCGATTCCACCAAATCTATCAGAAAAAACGAATTCTGATTCTCATTCCACATATGATTGATTCCTAAACTGGAATCCGAGATGAAAACGGCAGAACCGAGAGCTTCGCCCTCCGAGCGCAAGCCACATTCAACACCAAGCTGAAATCCTGAAAGGGGCGCGGCCTCGTCATCAGGTGTTATAGCCCCATCATCGTCCGAATCAATCCACGAGTTCCTGGAAGTCGCCATAAAAACATTCTTGGTCCACTCAATGTTTGAGCTCCAGAGGTTTAGGGACTGGGAATTCAAGTCCTTGATTACCACGGGTTCATTCAACAACACACTGTACGATTTACCATCAATATGGGCTGTGGTTTCAATAAAAGAGACATTATCCCTATAATTCTGATCCCAAAGTTGGTGTTGCACAAATTCTATGGCGAATAACTGGGCAATTGTATTACTGTAATCATAATCACCAAGAACCAGGATACTGCCACCCCTCTCCATGAATCTTACCAGAATCTCAAGTTCGAGCTCAGTATAGGGAGATTCAATACCAACTACTATCAACAAGCTTGATGAGGGATCGACTATATCGTCAAGGACCGCCGGATTGGAAAGTATGGCACTGACACTATAGGATGTATCCTCCTCTTCCTCCAGGGCCTGTCTGAAATTGGATATATCATTCCAGTCCTCATCATACGCTGACAATTGTGGATCCCTTTCAACAACTATCTGAAGAATTGGGAAAAGGACAAGTGTACTCAACGTAATGGTAACAAGTAAGATTACAATGCCTGAACGGCTAGAAATTCTCATTCTACCTCGTATTCTGCTCGCTCTGCAAATCTAGACTTCCAATGACCGTGCGAAGAGAAGAAACTGCGTTGAGCTTGTGATCATCATCCAGATCTGTAGTGGCATAATCCGCATTCTCGTAGAGATCCGTTAACCTAGCCACGGAATCATGGTCCAATGACAAGGCTTCCTGAAGCGCTTTCTGGAATTCTCTTACGGTCTCAAAATGACGGCGCAGATAACCATACCTCTGGAGGACCTTACACATCTCCTTATAGGAATGGACAATAGATTCGCGATAATCCATATTCTCCTCAATCGCCAAAGCTGTTGATTCCAGAATTCTTTGAATTTCCCTGAGATGTCTCTCCCGGTACCATTTCCAGCCCAACATAAGTCCCGAAGTTCCAACCAGAACTGCACCGACTATAACCCATAAAGCATAATTTGACTCCTTGACGGGAGAACGATAAACTATCGTCTCCTGGACACTACTGCCAACATAGTATTCATCACCGGTATAGATTATTTCCACGGTCACAGGGCTGGTCGCATTACCCTGGAACACTGAATCAAAGATAGCCGATCCATTCGAATCCGTTATCTTCAAAAGAGTCATACCCTCAGGCTCAAAAGTCACCAGCAATGAAGCTCCAGAAACCGCAGTTCCGTCATGCATTACCAAAGTTATCTTACCTGAATAGGCCTGATTGTATTCCAATGAACTAGGGATCTCAATCAATATCATGGTCTCGCCCTTGATGAAAATACGGGACTCGGTCGAATTGTAAATGTAATAATCATTACCTGCAAAGGTTGCTGTGAGATTGTGATAGCCCAATTCAGTTCCAAATGGAATCTGGACG
>ENA-ORDI01001576-ORDI01001576.1-marine-metagenome-genome-assembly--contig:-NODE-1576-length-12298-cov-2.883807_pt1 | contig 12298 bp, 10 predicted proteins | sample MGYA00248628_ERZ508525 | MGnify/ENA primary metagenome ERZ508525 (study PRJEB26195, sample SAMN05422138) | marine metagenome | isolation source: East of Porto Seguro, South Atlantic Ocean | place...
ATTGTGATAGTGGGTGGCGGGCTGGTGGGAGCGAGCCTAGGCTGCGCACTGGCACCGCTAATCGAGCGTTATGGCTGGCGCGTGGCGGTCATAGAACCCGCACCGATCACCAGGCAGTCACTGGAAAGCGCTTGGCAGCCCAGCTTTGATGCCCGGGCCAGCGCGATCGCGGAATCCGCGACCGTTCCGGCAGGCACATCAACGCGGCGCTCCTGCGCGCTGGCCGGATATGCCGCGCTCGCCACCAGGGCCGCCACAAGAACCGGGTAAGCGCGCATGATCAGCGTCCGCCGATTATCCAGACATCGCCGTCCTGCCGCACGTCGATCCCGAGCAGGGGCCCCAGCGCACCCGGATCGCGGCGCAGCGGATCGATCGCAACGCTGCCCGAAATCGAGCGCGCCTCTCCCGCGTCGGCAACGCGGTAGGGAATGCCGGTCGCTCGCGACAGGTCGCTCGCCACATCGGCCAGCGGGGCGTTGCGGAAGGTCAGCCGCCCTTCCCGCCATTCGCCGACCTGATCGACCGGCACGCTCTCCATCCGGTAGCTACCCGCTGCCCGATCGAAGCTCAGCACCTGCCCCGGATCGATCCGTGCGGCCGGGCCATCCGGCTCGTAGATCACCGCGCCTTCGGACACTCCCACCGCAACTGCGGCGTCGCGGATGGTCACCTCGAACACGGTCCCTGCATCGACAAGAGTCGCATCGCCCACCGCGAGGCGGAAGGGATCGGCATCGTCATGGCGGATCTCGAACACGGCACGCCCGCTGTTCAGGCGTGCCTCCCGCTCGCCATCGACGACCAGTTCGGTGCCACCCGCCAGCACGACCGCGCTGCCATCGCCGAGTTCGACAGTGCGCGTCTCGCCCGTCGCCGTGCGGTAGGTCGTATCGGCATCACCGGCGGGCCACAGCCATAACGCCGCGACAAGGGCGAGACAGGCGGCAAGCGCGGGCGCGAACCAGCGACGAGGCGACCTGTGCCCGCCCTCATCGCTATCCTCATCCGACCAGTCGGGATCGTTCGCAGGGAGCGAGGAAAGTGCCTCGGCCCCCTCTTCCACCGCGATCATCGCCCGGTCGTAAGCCTCGGCATGGGCAGGCGAGGCTTCGAGCCATTCGGTAAACGAAGCCCAGTCGTCGAAGTCCGGCTCCGACGTGCGCACCGCCCACATCGCGGCTTCATCCAGGATTTGCTGATCAACCGCCATTCACGAATGCTCCTGGCCCCATGACGGAGTCGTTGCGCTCATACCTCATCCAGCCGCTCCCTGAGTTCGATCAGGACACGATAGACCTGCCGCAAATCGCTCTCGACCGTGCTGATACTCACGCCGAATTCCTGGGCGATCACACGCTGGGCGATGCCGTCGATCCGGCTGCGGCGAAAGATCGCCACCGCGCGCGGCGGCAGTGGCGCCAGCGCTTCCTCGACCCGCGCCGCAAGCTGCCTGCCTGCAACCACCCGTTCGGCCGAGGGACTGTCGGACACGCCGATCGCTACCCCGCTATGCCCTTCCACCCAGGCCGCATCACGCTGTTCGGCCTGCCTTGCGGAGCGATAGCGGTCGATCATCGCCGCGTTGGCCGCGCGATAGAGATAGGCGAGCGGTGCGGCGATCGGGCCGGCTTCCACCCGCGAAATTCTCAGCCAGACTTCCTGCAGAATATCCTCGGCATCCTCCCCCGCCCCGCGCGCGACGAGAAAGCGCAGAAGCTTGTCCCGGTTCGCCAGGAAGACGGCCTCTAGTCCGTCAGGGGAATCGCCGGAGTCTGGCAAAGTCAGTTTACTCGCTTGCGTGGGCGGATGACCGATAAACATACCCCAGGGCAGACGCCCCAGCGGGACTTGTCGGTCGCGTCGATGCCGCAATTCGCGAGGTGAGGTATGGGCATCCCGAGTGTCTGGCAATAGGTTTGGCAAGCTATCGCGTGGTGTTGGCGCACGCGAACTCAGGTAATGGGCCGGGGCGCCGTGCGGACCACCCTAACGGCGAAGGTCGCGTTTCAGCACGGCTTCGGCACCAACCAGAAAAACGTCGATACTGAAGTCGATCTGTTCATCGCCATACGTGTCGTACCCATGATCCAGAATGCGCAGAAGATTGGCGAATTTTTCCGGATTCAGACGCTCCAGCGCAGCGCGAAGCGCCTTTGGGCGGGGTTTCTCCATCGAACCGGTCGCCTGTATCACATCGCGGGCATGGCCGAGACACAGGGTGGAAAGCATGGTCACCAGTCGCGTGGCCGCCTCGTCCGTAAATCCGGCTTCGAAAAAACGCGCGAAGAGACTCTCGTTCGCTTCGAGCGACCACGTGGTCAGCGGTTCCTCGAACCACAGGTGCTCGGACAGCTTCCCCAGCGACTGGGCTCGCTCCAGGAAGCTACTGGCATAGATGCGAGAGGCATCGCGCCAGTCTTCGGCAGCCCGAATCGCGTCGGGTGAGAATTCGTCCGCAAAAGCCTTGTGAGCCAGGATGGTGAGCAGGGCCTCACGATCTTTCACGTAATAGTTCAAAGCTTTACGATCGACCTGCATCGCTTTGGCGAGCGATTGCATCGTCAAATCTTCCACCTCGAAGCTCTGCGCGGTCTCGACGATCTGATCGAGATCGAGTCCCGCCCGTTGCCCGCGTGACCGGACAGTCTGTGGACGCTTCATCGGATGCTTCGGTGCCTGCTGTTCATGCCCCGATCCTGTCGCAAAGCGCCCCCAAAGCCAAGCCCGGACACGCTGGCTGCCTGCGCATCTTGCACACTTGACATGACATGCCACCTCAAGCTTATTCCCGCATGGGAATACAAAGGATGCCGCTCATGACCGATCAAGCCCATGCCAATCTGCCTAGAAACCCCAATGTGGTGAGCCGCGAACGGCTTCGCGGCCCCGCGTCACGATGGCGCAGGCACGGGGAGCCGACGCTCGCCGGTTCCGGCCCGGATATCGACGATGGGGTGTTCGGGCCGGGGTCGCTCGCCTGGGATGTCCTGCTGCACCCGGCCACAATCGTCTTTCAGTCGGCGGCGCAGTTCATCCTGCAACTGACCTACAAGCCGGTTTCCGCAGGTGTTCGGGACAAAGACCCCATTTCTAAGAAGGCACGCGCCGGCACGCTCTCGCTGTTCGACATCTTCGATCGGGGGCAGCGCAATTCGGGCATCCACGCGCCGATGTGGCTGGGCGACATGGACACGGCAAAGCGCGTGTCGGGCCACCTCATCCGCATCCACGACAAGGTCAAAGGCGACCTCATCGATGTCGGGGAGCCCGAACTTGGCGGCTATGCGGCCCACTCACCGCGCGACTCCATGTGGGCGGCGCTGACCGAAATGCACACGATGTTGTGGGTCTATGAGCGGCTGGCGTTCCGCAATGGCCTGCCAAAGCGCCTGTCCGACGAACAGCGGGACGAGTATATCCGCGAAGTGAAGGAATATTGCCGCCTCTTCCCGCATAACGAGGAAGACCTGCCCAACTCCATGGCCGAGCTGCGCGCGCTGTACGAACGCGATGCAAATCTGTTTGGCGGCTCGGAGCTGATGGCGATCATCCCCGCAACCGGGCAGCAGTTCCCGAAACTCGTCGCGGAATCGATCAAGAAGAATTACCATCCCTCGCAGTTTCTGGTGCAGATCCAGCTGTTCCTGCAGGACAAGCTGCTCAAGCTTCCCGCCATGGCCGCAGTTTCGGGCAAGACCCGGCGTAACGCCGGGATTTCTCCCGCGACGGAAAAGCGCATCCTGTGCGCGCGCAAGCTGATGATGCCGATTATTTGGCTGGTCCAGCAGGGCCCGGTAGAGCGCTATTTCATGCGGATGATGTGGGGGCCGGACTCGGTCAAGCTGATCAAGGAGGCCCGCAAGCTTCACGCTGCGGCCAAGGCTCGGATGCGACAGACGGAGCTCGCCTGACGAAAGATCGACTTCCGCCTTCGGTTTTTCCTTGGCGCACGCCGACAAGCATGAGCAGCTGAACGTCGATGACGTGATCGCCCTGCTCGGGGGCGAGCTCCAGTCGCGTCCGCAACGCGGTCAGCGATAGCGTCCCCGGCTATTGGCGGTTGCCGGCTGTGTCGGTGTCGCCTGGCTCGGCCCCGCTCTCCACCTCGGGCTTGGGCGAAGGCGGACGTTCCTCCCACGCGGCCTTTCGCCCGCGCTCCAGGCCGTAGTCGTACAGATCTTGCATGAAGTCCTGCGCGAACAGATCGTGGTTTTCGATCTTATAGTCTTGGGCGATGTAGGTCAGATGGTAGGCAGCCCCGTTTCCTTGCGACCACGTATAGGCCGAATTCACACGATCCTGCAGGCTGGCGAAGAGTATCACATCGATCGTGCGCGCGGCGATATCCGGCACCGAGCCGTCGATCATCTCGAATTCGCCGGCCATCTTGCCATTCACCAGCAGATAAAGCTCTGTCTGCAGGCCGGCTCGCCCGGTCTGCCCCTCCGCGACCGATGGAGAGGCCAGCAGCGTGGCGATCGCGCCGCCGTCCACATGCAATTCGCTGATCTGTCGGCCCTCGACCTGCGTCTCGATCAGGACGGGAGGGAAGAGGACCGGAACCGAACTGCTCGCCAGCAGGATCCGGCGAAACAGAGCATAGCGGTCTGGCGCATCGCTTGCCGCGATCGCACCCATGTCCCAGATCGCATTGCCGGGACGATCGAGATTGACCGTGCCGACGAACAGCCTGCGTCCAGCGCGATGCTCCTCCCCCACCGCATCGATCACGGCGTTGGTCGCGAAGCGGGCGATCAGCTGTTCGAGCGGGCCGGTGGTCGCGGCGCTCGATGAAAACGGAATCCCGAGCGGAAAGCGCATTTCGAACACGTCGTCGGGCGTGATCTGAGTATAGGCCGCCTTCATCTCGTCGTCGTAGTCGGACCCGAGCAGGGCAAACGGCGCGATCAGAGCCCCGGTGCTGACCCCCGTCACGATCGAGAAGCGCGGGCGCGTGCCAGACTGGCTCCAGCCGTTGAGAAAACCTGCGCCATAGGCCCCCTTGTCGCCGCCGCCCGACAGGGCGAGCAAGCGCAGCGGCTCTCCGTCTGCCGGTGCGGGCAGCGACATCTGCTGGATAAGATCGGGCGCGTCGGCCCAATACCGCACGCGCGGCATGTCGCGCGGCTGCGCGGCATCGACCTGCGTTGCTTCGAACGGCTCGCGCTCGATGGTTGCGCACCCGGCCAGCGGCAATGCCGCGGCGAGTACGAACAGCGCGAAAAAACGCACCGCCCGGCGCGTCTGGATGGGTGCGTCGTTTATCGGCCTATGGTTCATTGCCATTTGCGCTCCTCCTGGCCTGATCATCGGCAAGAGCCCAGCCTCGGCCCTGCACGGCGAATTGAATGGCCATCGACAACCAGTCGATACTCGATAGTCTGCCTTTACCAAGGGGGCAGATGTGGCAAAGCCGAAGACAGCAGTCGTCCTGATCCATGGAATTGGCGAACAGCGGCCGATGGATACGCTGTGGGGCTTTGTCCGCGCAGCATGGACCCACGACGCCGAGCTTGTGCATGCGACCCGGAACGAGGTCTGGTCGAAGCCGGAACTGGTGACGGGTTCGTTCGAGCTGCGCCGGATTACCACCCGGGAAGCAAGTTACGGCGATAAGCGCCGCTTCGATTTCTTCGAGTTCTACTGGGCGCACCACATGCAAGAGCATACCCTCGGCGGCCTGCTGCGCTGGACCCTGAAACTCTTCTTGCGCGCGCCTTCCCAAGTGCCAAAGGGCCTCTTTCTCGCCTGGTGTATCGGGGTCGGGTTGCTGGTCGCAGCCGCTGTGCTGGCTATCCTCGCCTGGCAGGGCGATTTGATGGCCAGCCTCGGCATTCCCCGCTGGATTGTCATCAGCGCGCCTCTGCTTCTCACAGCGGGCAGCTTCATCCTTCATGCGATCATCCTGCCACAGGCGGGCGATGCCGCGCGATATCTAAGCCCGGAGCCGAACAATGTCGCCATTCGCCAGCAGATACGCGAGGACGGCGTCTCGCTGATCGAAAAGCTGACCGCAAGTGGCGAGTACGACCGCATCGTCGTCGCCGGGCACAGCCTGGGGTCGGTCATCGCTCACGACCTTCTGAACTTCGCGTGGAACCGCCTCGACCGGTCGAAGATGTCCGCGATCCATGCGGCAGACAGCGCGGCGATGGAAGCTCTCTCAGCATTGGAAGCTGCCGCACGCGAGCTTGTGGATGCATCGCCAGCCGATCGACCTGCAAGGCGAACCGCCTATCGCAATGCGCAGCGCCTCTATCACAAGACGCTTGCCAAGGGCGAGGCGCCGCTCTGGATCGTGAGCGACCTTGTGACCATCGGCAGTCCCCTGAGCAAGGCCGCCCTGCTGATCGGCCACGATGCCGAGGATCTGGAGGCCCGTATCGCGCGCCGGGAGATACCGTCGTCACCGCCGGTGCTTGAAGGAAAGAAGGGCAACCGTCGTTTTTCCTATCCACCCGCGAACAAGGTCCGGCGTCCGCACCATGGGGCCGTTTTCGGCCCAACCGTGTGGACCAACCTGTACCATCCACATCATCTCATCTGGTTTGGCGACATCGTGTCCGGCCCGCTGCGGCAGCTCTTCGGGCCGGCAGTGCTCGATGTCCGGCTTCCGATTGGCAAGCCGCCGGGTTTCCGCCATCTCGATTACTGGAAAAACCCCAACGCCGAGCCCGTGCACCCAACTATCGCGGCGCTTCGTCGCGCGCTCAATCTGAGGGCGCGGGACACGGACGAAGCATTGTGGGGCGAGGCGGCCGGCAAGGACGAGATCGTCGCCGACACCGAAATGCAAGGAGACTGACCGCCATGCGATATGTCGAACGCGACCGGATAGAGCCGCCCGCCGTGTTCGGGAGCGATGATGCGCGGATCAGCCGTCAACGTGTGCTCGATCTTTTCATGAGCGGCCCGGAAACCCTGCTGCAAACCCGTTCCGACCGTAGCCGATCAATCGCCGATCATCCCGAGGTGCGCCGCGCGCTCGCAGACCTGTTCAACCATTCCTGCGCCTTTTGCGAGACCCTCATCGATGATCCCAAGGTGTTCCGGTTTCGGCCTGCAGAGGGTGCGCACCCCGTCACCGACCGCGACTTCGCACACCTCTATTATGCCTGGCTCGCCGATGCCTGGCAGAACCTGTATCCGATTTGCTGGGAGTGCATGCCAGAGGATCCGTTCTATTTCCCGGCCGCCGACCGTCGACGAAGCCCGATCCCAAACCCCGGGCAGCTTAGCGAATATATCGACCGCGGCGATGGTCGCTGGCCGTTCTATCCTCTCGACGAGAAAACGGTCTTCCTGGACCCCTGCAACGACCGGGATCTCTGGCGACATCTCCGTTTCTGGAGCGATGGAAGCATCGGCGCGTACAGCAACAGTCGCCGAGGACGCGCCACAATCAGACAGTTTCGGCTCGATCGTCGATCTCTGAGAGAAGAGCGGGTCGTCATGTTCGAGCGGTATTTCGCTCAGTTGTGGGAAGGTCTGGAAACTGAGGACTATGACGATGGCCGCTCTCTGTTTCCCCACAGGGGCCCGTTTAGCGGCGGTTGGCGCATATACCTTCGCGATCTCCTCGCGCGCGCGCTCAATCGACGCGCGAGCGAGGATGTCGAACGGCAACTGCTCGTTCTGCGCGAACATCGCGATTGGAGGGATCGCCTGGAGCGCGCCCGTGAAGCCCTCTTCGCACCGCCGGAGCCAGAAGAGACGTGGAACAGCGAGCGGCTCTACTACGAAGCTTCTGCTCCCCGAGAGCCTCGGCGGATCGTCATCCGCAATTTCAAATCGCTGGAGAATATCGAGGTCCGTCTTCCAGCTCCCTCGACCAGCGGCGAACCTAATGCTGCCGCGCTTCTGATCCTGGGGGAGAATGCGGCCGGCAAGAGCACGATCCTCGAAGCCATCGCGATCGCGCTGATGGATACGGAAACACGTCACATGCTGGACCTGAAAGCCGGGCAGCTCGTGCTCAATCCCCGGTATCTCGGCGCGCGCGGAGCACCCAGCCCCGAGCAGGCCGAGGTGGAACTACACTATGCGGAAGGCGAAAAGCAGCATCTGTCGATCGCGCCCAGCACGTTAGCGAGCAGTGATCATTTCATCGAACACGACTTTCGCACCCAAGGCGAGCCCAACTCCATCCCGCTGTTCGCCTATGGCGCCTTCCGGCAATATCTGGACGCCCAACGGCGCTACACCAAGCACAAGCATGTCCGCAGCATGTTCCAGACCGATCAGCTGCTCTCCAATCCGGAGCGCTGGCTGCTCGGTTTGAAGAGAGCCGAGTTCAACATGGCCGTTCGCGCAATGCGGGATGTGTTCAGCATCGATGGCGAGTTCGATGTGCTCGAGCGCCGGGACGACCGCGTATTCGTGGTCCAGAAGCTCGGCGAAGGTGAAGCCGGACCGCTCCAGCACACGCCGCTGACGATCGTTTCTTCGGGATTTCGGGCCGTGCTCGCGATGTTGTGCGACATCATGCAGGGGTTGATGGACAGGCGTATGAACCCGGAGTTCAGCACGCTGGAGACCGCGAGGGGCATCGTCCTGATCGACGAGATCGAGGCGCATCTGCACCCCCGTTGGAAAATGGCGATCATGACCGGCCTGCGGCGCGCGCTACCACAGGTCACCTTCATCGCCACATCGCACGATCCCTTGTGCCTGCGCGGCATGAAGCCTGGAGAAGTGCTGGTCCTCGAACGGATTCCGGGTGCTCAGGCCGACACCGAGCTTCCGGTGTTCACCCAATCGCTGGTCGATCTTCCCGACAATAGTCACTGGACCATCGAACAACTGCTCACCGCCGACTTCTTCCAGCTGCGAAGCACCGAAAACGCCGATGCCGAACGCCGTCTCGCGCGCATGCAGGACAAGCTCGCCCTCGGAGTGACACCGGCTGAAGATCCGGAATTGCAGGCCTACCTCAATGAGATCAGCGGCGCGCTCCCGATCGGCGACAGCGAGGTCCACCGGCTGGTGCAGGAAGCCGTCGCCATATTCCTCGCCGAGCAGCGCACCGCAACGCGCGAGCGATTGAAGGGCCTGAAAGAAGAGACCCGCCAAGCCATCGTCGAAGCGCTGCGGAGCGCCACATGAGGCCGGTACCGCGACCCGCCGATGTGCCCGATATTCTCACGACCAAGGGTGCCGAGGAACGGGAGGAGGCCGCGCGATACTTCGGGCCGCCGAGGGCGTCCGCAAAGGCCTTCCCGTTTACGATCTACAAGCACAAGGAAGTGAAAAACGAGCTGGAACGACTGTTTCGCGGAAAGTGCGCCTACTGCGAAACTTTCTATGCGAGCGCCCAGTCGATGGACGTCGAGCATTACCGGCCCAAGGGTGCGGTGGAGGGCGACGACGCGCATCCAGGTTACTGGTGGATCGCGATGGCATGGGACAATCTCCTGCCGAGCTGCATCGACTGCAATCGCAAGCGCTACCAGATCACGCCAAGGGGAGATGTCAGCCAGGTCCGGCTGCACGAAAACACGCTCGGTTTCTCCAGATCATCGACGGTCGGCACCGGCAAGAAAGACAGCTTCCCGCTCGCTGCAGGCGGGGTTCGCGCGACCCGTGCCGATGATCCCCTGTCTGCCGAAAAGCCGCTGCTGCTGAACCCGTGCGAGGAAGATCCGCGGGAGCATCTGGAATACCTGTTCGACCCTGCCAACCCTGTCTCCTTCGTGGTCGCGCGCAAGCTGGTGGGGGGCGACCCGGACTTCGCCGGTGACCACTCCCTCAGCCTCAAAGGCGCGACTTCGATCCACGTCTACGGGCTCAACCGTATCGGCCTGGTCCAGGCCCGCACCGAAGTTCTTCGACGGCTCGAGTTCCTCGGCGCCTTGATGATCGACCTGAAGGCGCTGGCGCAGGACCTCGCGGGTGCGCCGCCCGATGAGACGGTTCGTCGGGCGGAACGGGCCGTCTCCGGATTTGCCGACCGCTTGCTGGTCGAGATGAGAGCGATGGCCGATCCGGCACGGCCCTATTCGGCGATGGTCGCGGCCTGGCTGGACCACTTCGCGTCCAGAGTGGCGGATCCCGACGGTGCGTAGAGAGGCTTCCGGAGCCGGTTAGCTGGCGTTGTATCGACACGCCTGATTTTCGATGCTTATTCCCGCCTTCTGCCACCGCGCAAAGCTGCTCCACTCCGGATATCCGCCACCTATCCGACAAGCTTCGCGACCTGCTGGACCGCCAGCACGATAAACAGGATCGCCGATCCCGCCAGCGTGATGTTCGAAACCACACCGTTGCGGGCCTCTGCCGGCAGGCGTTCGGAATTGTTCAGCATTAGCAGCGTGATGGCGAGGAACGGCATGAAGAGTGCCCCGAACGCGCCATAGACGATTACGAGCAGGAAGGGGCGGTCCGCGAACAGCAGGATCATCGGCGGAAAGGTCAGCCAGGCGAGGTAGAAACGATAGGCGTTGCTGCCCTCGTGCCCGCCCTCTTCGCGGCCCTTCATCTGATACCACCAGTCGGAGAAAAACAGGCTCATGCCCTGCCACACGCCCAGCAGGGATGAGATCGAGGTGGCGGCGAAGCCCACCAGGAACAGCGTCGCGATCGTCGCCCCGAACCGCTCCTCCAGCACGCCCGAGAGGCCCAGCAGCCCCTGGTCGCTGTCCTGCAGCGCGATCCCTGCGGAATGGAGCAGCTCGGCACCCACGATCAGCATGGCAATGACGAAAATACCCGTCACGATGTACGCGGTGGAATTGTCCACCCGCATCATCGGCAGCCACGGCGTGCCGCGCCATCCCTTGGCCTGCGTCCAGTAGCCATAGGCGGCGGTGGTGATCGTCCCGCCGACCCCGCCGATCAGGCCCAGAGTGTAGAACAGCGAGCCTTCGGGCAGCGTGAAGGTCATCCCGCTGGCGAGGTCCGGCAGGCTCGGCGCGACGAGGATTGCGAGGCCGACCATGATGACGAACATCGTGCCCACGAGCAGCTTCATCACCGTCTCGAAGGTCTCGTACTTGTTGAACCACACGAATACGAAGCCGAACAGGCCCGCGATAATCGCCCAGGCGCGCAGCGACAGGCCCGGAAACAGCGCGGTCAGCGGCAGGGCGGTCGCGCTCATCGCGGTGGCGCCGTAGATGAAACCCCAGATGATCACGTAGACGCCGAAATACCAGCTGGTCCATCGGCCCAGCGATCGCCAGCCCGCAAGGATGGTCGAGCCTGTGGCGAGGTGATAGCGGGCGGAGCCTTCGGACAGCGCGATCTTTACGATGCAGCCGAGAACCGCGGCCCACAGCAAGGCATAGCCGAAGCGCGACCCGGCGATCAGCGTGGCGACCAGATCGCCCGCCCCCACCCCGGTCGCCGCGACCACGATTCCGGGGCCGAGATGGCGCCACATCCGGCCGCGCGTCGGCGGAGCATGCCCGGCATCCGGTCCTTCCGGATCGCTCGCATGATGGTGCTGCGCCATTTCGCCCTGGTCGCTCATGATTGCGCTCTCCCTCTTTCCGGCCCCCCGGTGCGAAAGCCCAAGCGCGCCGCATATACGCGGGGCGCGTGCCCTGAAACAGCCGCAGTGCATTTGACCGGTGGAATCGGGCGCGGTCAGTGCGGTCTGCTTCGCCAACCAGGTTGTTTGGTGAGGCGAAAATTCCGGCGGTCGTCCATATAACCGCCTGTCACGACCTTGCACCTCAATCGAAACGGAGCGCTACGGCAGTCTGCAATGGAAACCAGAGACGTCATCATCGTGGGCTCGGGCCATGGCGGAGCGCAGGCAGCTATCGCGCTGCGGCAGAACGGGTTCGAAGGATCGGTCCTGATGGTCAGTCGGGACAGCGAATTGCCTTACGAGCGCCCCCCCCTGTCCAAGGAATATCTCTCCGGCGACAAGCCGTTCGAGCGTATCCTGATCCGCCCGGAACAGTTCTGGAGCGACAAGAACATCGAGCTGCGCCTTGGCACCGAGGTCGTCGCGATCGACCCTGCAATGCACGAGGTGGCCCTGGGGGACGGCGAGAGCATCGGTTACAGCAAACTGATCTGGGCCGCCGGCGGCGCGCCGCGCGCGCTGACCTGCTCGGGCGCGGGGAAGTTCGCGGGCCAGCGGATGATCATCGGCACGTGCAGGCCGCTGTCCCAGCACCAGTGGATGCCGCGGGCATCGAGCCGGCCGTTGTCGGCGAAGAAGATGACGATGGTGTTTTCGCTGAGGCCGTCCTTGCGGAGTTGGTCGAGAATCCAGCCGATGCGGACATCGGTACCGCTGACGGAATTTAAATACCGCGCCCATTCTTCGCGGGTGATTTTGTGG
>ENA-ORDI01001577-ORDI01001577.1-marine-metagenome-genome-assembly--contig:-NODE-1577-length-12296-cov-3.176692_pt1 | contig 12296 bp, 15 predicted proteins | sample MGYA00248628_ERZ508525 | MGnify/ENA primary metagenome ERZ508525 (study PRJEB26195, sample SAMN05422138) | marine metagenome | isolation source: East of Porto Seguro, South Atlantic Ocean | place...
GCCAAGAACGGCGATCACCTTGTCGTCCACCGAGCCGCCGCAGGCGGCGATGATCTTAACCGCCATCCGGCCCTTGCGTTCGTCGTTGACGATGGTCACGGCTTCGACGATGCGAAGCGGATGGCCCGCTTCGCCCGCCGTCCGCACCAGGGCCAGGGTGTCCTTGGGGAAGCACGAACCCCCGTACCCGGGGCCGGCATGAAGAAATTTCGGCCCGATGCGCCCGTCCAAGCCGATGCCCTTGGCCACGTCCTGCACGTCGGCGTCGGTGACCTCGCAAAGATCGGCGATTTCATTGATGAAGGTGATTTTCGTCGCCAGGAAGGCGTTGGCCGCGTACTTGATCAATTCCGCCGTCGGCCGGGTGGTGAACAGGATCGGCGTTTCGATCAGGAAAAGCGGCCGGTAAAGGTGGCGCATGGTATCGCGGGCGCGTTCGCTGCCGGTGCCGATGACGACCCGGTCCGGGCGCAGGAAGTCGCCGATGGCCGAGCCCTCGCGCAGGAATTCCGGGTTCGAGACGACGTCGAAATCGGCGTCGGCGTTGAGCCCTCGAATGATCTTCTCGACCTCACGCCCGGTGCCTACGGGTACCGTCGATTTGGTCACCACCACCGTATAGCCGTCCAGGGCCGCGGCAATTTTCTCGGCCACGGCGAAAACATTGCCGAGGTCGGCGTCGCCGTTGCCTTCGCTGTTCGGCGTGTCGACGGCGATGAAGACCGCGTCGGCGCCCTTGACCGCGTCCTCGAGGCCGGTGGCGAAGGACAGCCGCCCCGACTTGACGCTGCCGGCGACCAACTCTTCCAGGCCCGGCTCGTAGATGGGCATGTCGCCGGCGTTGAGCTTCTTGATCCTGGCCTCGTCCCGGTCGATGCAGGTGACGTCGTGGCCGAACTCGGAAAAGCACGCGCCGGTCACCAATCCCACATAGCCGGCGCCGATCATCGCGATGTGCATGGCATCTCCCTTTCCGGCCCCTATCCGGCGCCGCCCAGGTCGGCCCGTTCGGCGGCGAAGGCGGCGTTGGCCTCGACAAACCCTGACTTGGTGCCGCAATCGAACCGACAGCCATCGATACGCAGCCCATGCAGGGGAATCTTGTCGAGCATCGCCGCCAGTGCGTCGGTGAGCTGGATTTCGCCGCCGGCGCCTTCGACCTGCTTGTCCAGGTGATCGAAGACCTGCGGCTGCAGAATATAGCGCCCGATGACGGCGAGCCGGGACGGCGCCTCGGCCGGGTCCGGCTTCTCGACCACCCCGCGGGCGCGGGCAAGGCGGCCGTCGTCGTCCTCGACGTCGAGAACGCCGTATCGCGCGGTCAGCTCAACAGCCACTTCCTCGACGGCGATGACGTTGCCCCCGGTGTCCTGGTAGGCCTCCACCATCTGGGCCAGGCATCCCGGCCGGGCCTGCATCAGATCGTCGGGCAGCAGCACGGCAAAGGGACCGTCGGAAACGAATTCCTTGGCGCACCAGACCGCATGGCCCAACCCTAGGGGCTGCTCCTGGTGGGTGAAGGAAATTTTCTCAGGGTTCGGGAAATCGTCGCGCAGCGCTTTCAGCTCGGCTTCTTTTCCCCGGGCTTTGAGCGCCGCCTCCAATTCGGGATCGGGCGCAAAATGGTCCTCTATCAGGCTTCTTCCCGGCGCCGTGACCATCACCATCTCCTCGATTCCGGCTTCCATCGCCTCTTCGACCGCGTATTGGATCAGCGGCTTGTCGACAATCGGCAGCATTTCCTTTGGCATCGCCTTGGTGGCAGGCAAAAACCGGGTCCCCAGACCGGCGACCGGAAACACCGCCTTGGTGACAGCCTTGACCATGAACCGTACCCGAAAAACCGTTGTCGGCGGCGATGGTTGCCGCAACCGCCCCTATCCCGCGAACGGGCGCGGCCTTTTTGCCATAGGGAAAGCCCTCGGGCAAGGACGACGGATCAATTCCCCAGCAACACGTCCTTGGCGCGGTTGATCTGCGCCGCCAGGTAGGTCGAGCCGCCGTGGTCGGGATGCAGGCCGGCGATCAGACGGCGGTGGGCGTCACTGATTTCCTGTTCGCCGGCGCCTTCCCCGAGCCCCAGGATTTCCAGGGCCTGGGCCCGGGTCATGGGGCCTTCGCCGGAACCGGTGCCTTTTCCGTCATCCTGGGTGGTTTGCCGCCAATCGGGATGGGTGCGGTTGATATAGGTTTCCAGCACCTGCGCCGAGGACGTGTCCTCGACCCAGCAGGTCTTCAAAAGGTCCACCAGTTCGTTCACCGACATACTGTCCAGGGTGCGGCCGGCAAAATCGCCTTCAAGCACCTGGCCGGTCATTTTTCCCGTTGCGTGATCCAGGGCCATGTGCAGGAACCGGGTTTCCACGTCGGACGACTGCCCGGCCCCTCCTTTCCCGGCGCTTCCCGGGCCGCCTGAAGCCATGCGCGAGAAGGTCTTGTACATCCGGTGTGCCTGTCGCGCCCGTATGAACCAGGGCAACAGGGCCGGCAGGGCGAATAACGCCCATGCCAACCGGCCGCTGAAAACGAAAAACAACGCCACCGCCCCGATGACCCCGAAAAGCAGTCCCTTCAGCACCCTGATCAGGGTCTTAGGATCGGCGGTGGTGAACCAACGCCCGGCCAGCAATAATCCGGCCAGGAGGGCAAGACCAAGGATGAATAAGGGGAACATGCGTTCAGCCGCCCTTGACCTGGTGGGCGATCTTCAGCACCTCGCCGCCGCGTATCCTGGCCATGTCGTCCAACGCCGAGGGGCCGCCGGCGGCATAGACGGCGACGGCGCCTAAAAGGTCCTTCAACACCTGGGCGCTATTGGCGTCGAACTGGCAGTAGGCGCCGTTGGTAAGTTTGGCGATTTGCTTGAAGGCGAAAGCGGCGATCGGGTCGGCGCCTTCGTGGAACATGAAGGCCGGCACCCCCATTAGTCCCAGTTCGCCGGCGGTTTTTCCCACTTGGTCAATGTCTTCCTCGAAACAATCGCCGACGAAGACCAGGGCGTCGATTTTCCGCTCCCTGGTTTCGTTGATGGCGTGGGCGAGCACCCTTTCGATATGGGTTACGCCGGCGAGGCAGAAAACCGATGTCATCTGGCCGAGAAGTACTTTCTCTTCCACTGTCCATTGGCCGGCCTTGAACTCGTCGAACCCCCGGTAATAGGCCAGTTGGATTTCTAGCCCGCCCAAGGCTGCCGTTTCCTGAAACATCTCGCCCTGGATACGGGCCGCCATGTCCCAGGTCGGTTTGCGGCTGGCGGTGGCGTCCATGGCGAACAACAACCGCCCCGGCCGGCAGGTTTTTTTACCGACCGGCGTCAGGCGGACCTTTTCCAGGAACGCGCCAACGTCGGCCTGGGACGCTGTTTTGCTGGGAACCTTGCCGCCACCCTTTGCCATGGGCCGAGTCTACCCGGTCTTAGGATTCCGCGACAGCCCGGCAAACTTTCGCGGTCAGTAACACGTGAACTGTCCGGTCTATCGATATGTAACCTAAACCGGTCAATTCGATTAGTTATCGGCAGCCCGGGAAACTTTCGGCAGATCAATCGCCCCGATTAGGGCCTCGACCTCGCGCCGCGCCGCCAGATGGGACGGGCCCAGGGCCTGCGGGCCGATGGCGTCCTTGAGGTCCATGATCGTCAGCCCGGCCAGGAACAGCTCGCGGAAGATCACCCTTTCGCCGAAGCCGGGCACGACCCGGATCCCGATGCGCTTCGATAAGTCCTGCAACACGTCGTCCATCTTGCGCTTGTTGTGGGTATCAAGACTGGAAAGCCGGTTACGCATGACGATCCAATCGATGGTACCGCCGTCGCGCTGGGCCCGGACCTGTTTCTGCTTCCACACCATTTCGGCGTAATGGCTGGGTCCCATGACGGCCATGCGGGCGCCGTCCACATGGGCCAGCACGTCGAGATCGAGGAAGCTATCGTTGATCGGCGTAATCAGCGTATCGGCGTAGGAATGGGCCAGCGCCGACAACGGCCCGGCGCTGCCCGGGGTGTCGACGACAACGACATCGTGATTGATGATGCCGCCTTCCAGCAACAACCCCAGCCGTTCGGCCTTGGCCCCGTCGGGTTCGTCGGGTTCGTCCTCGCCCGCCCCCTGCGGCGGCTTGACGGTGAAGTGTTGGGGCGATTTGACGTCGCTGCCGGCAGCCTTGACAAAGGCGCGACGGTTGGCCAGGTACCGGGTCAGCGTCCCCTGGCTAAAATCGACGTCGACGCTGGCCACTGAAAAGCCCATTTGCATCAACCCGATGATCAAGTGCATGGCCGTGGTCGACTTGCCGCTGCCGCCCTTTTCGTTGCCGACGATAATGATATGGGCCCCGATACGGCTCATGCCCCCGCCTCCGGTTGCCGGCGCAGCCAGACGGCGGGGCCATCGTGAGGACAAGTGGAGGGAAGGAACGTCGGGGCCATATTACGCACGCGGAAAATTTAGAGATCGGGTTCGCCGTCAGCTATGTATAGCCGCGAGGCAAAGGCCCGGCAACCGCCGGGCGGCGCCCATGTCGCCGACCGGCGTTCAATTGACGTGGATTTTGCGGCCCGGGAAAAAGGCGTTGTAGACGAAGGCGAAGGTCGTCGTAGACCACGTCCCGGGCCTTGCCGTCCCCCTGGCCGCCCTGGGTGCGCCGGATGACCACGTTGCCGACGTCGCGGCCCTGGGCGGTGGCCCGGGTATCGAGGGCCGAGTTCTGCCCCGCCCGCCAGGTCGACACCAGACCGCCTTGGGTGACCCTGCCCCTTTCCCTGAGCAGCGGCAGACTCCGGGCCTGGCCGTCGACGACGATCACCCGCACCATGGGGTTGATGCCCTTGGGCAGGTCGCCCTGGAACAAGAACGGAGTGGGCGAGGTGTCATAGCCGGCGTATGGGTTGGCGCCGTAGCGGCGCATGCCGGGGTCGTTGGGCACCAATACGTCGCCCCCGGGGGCGCGCTTTTTATAGTTGGCGAAGGATTCGAGCCGCGCCGGGATGGTCTTCAGCCGCTTGCCGGTCATCTCGCCGACGATGCCTTGGCCCAGGAACTGCTGCCACCAGTTTTCGGTCTGGCGATCGTACATTACCATGTCGGAATGACGCAGCTTGCCGGTGGTGCCGAAGTCCAGGACCTTGCCGTCAAGGCGGCGGTCGAAGATAATGGCCGAATTGCACAGTGGGCAATAGGTCACGGCCACCGGCACACCGCCCAGCTCGTCGTTGACGATTTCGTGCCAGGTCAGGATGCGCAGCGGATAGGCCCGGGCCTTGCCGTTGATGATCCGCCCGACCACCGGCTCCGTGTCGGCCAGGTTCTTGACTTCGGACACGGGCACGGTGCGGGGGACGGGCGGGGGACAGAGGGGGACGGGCGAAAAACGCTGGATAAAGAACTGATTAACCTCTTTTGGCTAGGGTGCGTGCGGTCGGATTCGCGGGCACAGATTGGAGCAAATCACCGATGGTGTATTTTTCACGCCTTATGGTACGGACAATCCTGGGGGCCCTTGTCCTGGCCCCGGCGGCGGCGTATGGGCAATCGTCCGCACCCGCTGGCGTCCAATTTAACGGCAGCGAAGACAAAAAAGCGGCCCGGCAAATTCCGCCTAGGGCCGTTCCCAGTAGCGCCGCCTCTTCGCGTCCTCGCCGTCCCGTCCGCCGAGGCCGGTCCAATCTGGCCCAGGCCCAGGTGACGCCGGACCCGGGACGGGTCCGCATCCAGTCTCAGGACCGTAAGGGCTATTCCCGCCTCCAGGGCCGAACGGTGGTGAAACCGCCGGCACCGCTTCCGGCGCCGCCCAGCCTGAACGTCGGAATCCGCAACCAGATGCGCAAGTTCATTCAATCGATTTCCAAGTTTACGCGCCGCTACAACCAGAATTTCGGTGTCGTCACCCAAGGCGGGCTGGAGCTTCTGATCAAGCGCGACCCGGTTGTCGGTACCCGGATTTCCCCTGCCCGCGCCTACATCCGTTCCATCGACGGGGTGATCAAGGACGGCTTGTTCTTCGGCAAAAGAGTGTTCGGCGAGCCGCCGCCCGATGAAATACTGGCCCGCCACCTGCGGCTGATGGACATCGCCAAGGCCAACGGACTTCGCGTCCTTGTCGTCGATTACGGCACCGACCCCAAAACCGCCGACGAATCGCGAAGGCGGAACAAGGAAAAGGGTTACGTTTCGATCACCGCCCCGGTGCCGCTGGCCGATCTTAATTCGCTGCCCCCCTACCCCCGGCGGCCTTACGACGAAAACGCCAAATCCATGTTATCGCTGAATAACGTGTCGAACTTTGCCTACATCTCGAATTCCAAGGCCTTCGGGCGGGCCGACGAATTCGCCCTGAAGATGCACGGCACTAATTACGACCTGTTGATCGTCGATGTCTACCAGGGCCGCAAACCGTTGAGCAAACAGGCCGTTGCGACCCTGAAATATAAGAAACTGGGGGCCCGGCGGCTGGTCTATGCCACCGTCGACATCGGCACCGCCGCCAGCTTCCTCTATTACTGGAAAGCGAACTGGGGCGAAGGCTCGCCGATGTGGATCAAGGCGCCGGTGCGCGACGACCCCGACAGCTACCACGTGGAGTTCTGGCGCCCCGAATGGCAGCGCATCATTGCCGGCGATACCCAGTCCTACGTCTACGGCATCATCGCCCAGGGCTTCGACGGGGTGGTGCTGACCGGAGTCGAAGAGGCCTACCGGTTCTTCGAAGGCGCAGAGCAAGAAGAAGAGGCCCCGGGCCAGTAACCCCTCTTACCCGCCGTTCTTTTTCGGACGCAGGTTTTGCCAGTCCTCGTCGGACAGCATCGAGGCGAAATTGAACTGGCCGGCGCCGGCCAGCCACCTGCCGCCGTCGATGGTCACCACCTCGCCGGTGATGAAGCCCGATTGGTCGCTCAACAAATAAGCCGCCAAGTTGGTCAGCTCGTCGTGGTCCCCGGTGCGGCCCAGGGGATTGCGGGTCTCGAAGGCCTCGGCCAGGTCTTGGCGAGGCAACAGCCGCGACCAGGCGCCCTCGGTCGGGAAGGCGCCGGGGGCGATGGCGTTGAGGCGGATGTTTTTCGGCCCCCATTCGACGGCCAGGCTGCGGGTCATCGCCAACACCCCGGCCTTGCCCATGGCCGACGGCACCACATAGCCCGATCCGGTCCAGGCATAGGTGGTGACGATGCTGAGCACGTTGCCGGGGCGCCTTTCGGCGATCCACCGCTTGCCGCATTCCAGAGTCATGTAAGCGGAGCCGTGGAGCACGATATTTACCACCGCATCGAGGGCCCGGTGCGACAGGTCCTCGGTGCGTGATAGGAAGTTGCCGGCGGCATTGTTGACCAGGGCGTCCAGGGGGCCGTTGTCCCAGACCTCGGCCAGCGTCCGTTCGACCGCTTCCGGGTCGCGGATGTCGAGGCGCTTCCAGGAAATACCGCCGCCGGTTTCCCCTGCTAGTTCCCCGGCGGTTTCCTTCAGCACGTCCTCCCGGCGGCCGCAGATCACCACCCCGGCGCCCAGTTCCATGAACCGCCGCGCCATGTTCTTGCCGAGCCCGGTGCCGCCGCCGGTAATGAATATCCGTTTGTCCTTGAGGAGGTCGGAAATAAACATGGTCAAAGCCCCTGCTTGTGGCGATGACAAAGAATATACCCGGCCGCCGCCAAATTGCTATGATCGGGAAAAAGCCGCCAGGGAGAGACTTGGGGGAGAGATGCTCAAGGAAGCGGAAAGCTACGAAGAGGTCTACGGGTCCTTTGCCTGGGAGGTGCCCCAGTTCCTCAACATGGGCGTCGAGGTTTGCGACAAGCACGCCGACGCCGACGGCGCCCGGACGGCGCTGATCTTCGAAAACGAAAACGGCGACGTCACCCAGTACAGTTTCCAGGCCCTGAAGGGCCTTTCCAACAAGTTCGCCAACCTGCTTAACGCCAAGGGCCTCGAGAGAGGCGATCGGCTGGGCATTCTGCTGCCACAGTCGATGGAAACGGGCATCGCCCACCTCGCCGCCTGGAAGGCGGGGTTGATCTCGATCCCGCTGTTTACGCTGTTTGGCGAAGATGCGCTGAAATTTCGCCTTTCCGACAGCGGCGCCCGGGCCCTGGTTACCGATACGGAGAACCTGGGCAAAATCGAGGCCATCCTGGGCGACCTGCCGGACCTGGAGGTGGTTTTCGTCACCGGCGCCAGGCGGGACGGCAACGCCATCGTCGACCTTTGGCAAGGGCTGGACGCCGCCCGCAACGCCTTCGCCCCGGTCAACACCGGCGCCGACGAGCCCGCGTTCATCAGCTATACGTCGGGGACCACCGGCAATCCGAAGGGCGCGCTGCACGCGCATAGGACCATGATCGGCCACCTGCCGGGGATGGAATTCCCGCACGAATTCTTTCCCCAGGCCGGCGACTTGATGTGGACGCCGGCCGACTGGGCGTGGATCGGCGGTCTGATGAACGCCTTGATGACGGCCTGGTATCACGGCGTTCCGGTGCTCGCCCACCGGGCCCGCAAATTCGACCCCGAACACGCCGTCCGATTGATGGCCCGCCACCAGGTCCGCAACACCTTCATGCCGCCGACGGCGTTGAAGCTGATGCGCGAGGTGGAAAACCCGGCCGAACGGTTCGGGGTCAAGCTGCGCACCGTTGCCGTCGCCGGCGAGCCGATGGGAGCGGAGCTTCTGGATTGGGGCAGGCAGGCGCTCGGTGTCGGCTTCAACGAATTCTACGGTCAGACCGAATGCAACCTGGTGACGGCCAATTGCGGCCGCATCATGGAAGCCAGACCCGGCTCCATGGGCCGGGCCGTCCCCGGCCACCGGGTCGAGATCATCGACGCCGACGGCAATATGCTTGGGCCCGAGGAAGAGGGCCATATCGCCGTCAACAGCCCCGACCCGGTGATGTTCCTGGAATATTGGAACGACGCCGAAGCGACCAAGGAAAAGTATCTCGGCGACTGGCTTTTGACCGGCGACCGGGGGGCTAAGGACGCGGACGGATATTTCTGGTTCTTAGGGCGCGAAGATGACGTTATCACGTCGGCCGGCTACCGCATCGGTCCGGGCGAGATCGAGGACTGCCTGGTCCGCCATCCGGCGGTAGCGCTGGCCGCCGCCATCGGCATCCCCGACCCGCTAAGGACCGAGCGGATCAAGGCGTTCATCCAGCTCCGCCCCGGCAACAACGGCGATCCGGATCTGGAACGGGACATCCGGGATTTCGTCAACCGGCGCCTGTCGCCGCACGAAAAGCCGCGCCTCATCGAATTCGTCGATACGTTGCCGATGACGGCGACCGGAAAGATCAAGCGCAAGGACCTCCGCGACGCCGAGATCGCAAAACTGGAAAAAGAAAAAGAAGCGTGAGGGTTTAAACCTCGGTCCGGGTGACCCCTTCGATGACGAAACCGTCGCCGGGGGGGAAACGCTCTTCGATCAACTGTCGGGCATGGGTTTCGTCGCGGGCAGTCACGTCCCGAATCTGGACATCCGCCCATTGGTCGTCGAAGAAGTCGTGGCTTTGGTTTTCCTTGACTAGGGAACGTACTTCCCTGTTGAAAAGGAAAACCTCGAAGATTTGATGGCCATTGATCGGCAGGTGAAGCATGGTCAGCCCCTTATCCGATTATCTTAATTTATCCCGTTCCCCCTAGGAGCCTGTCCCTCTATTTGTTGCCTTGGGCTATTTAATGCCTTGGGTTCGCCCAGGGCATCTTGGTTGAGGTTGACCTAATCTTATGGGTAAAATTGTTAACACAGGGTTTAACAAAGTCGAGAAATAATTCCTGTAGCGTTGATTTTTTTCAATACTTACTTTTCCGGCTCCGCCCTTGCGAAAAGTCACGCAAGCGTTATTTCCTGTCCGATACGAAGCCCCTATAATTGCCGCCCGCAACGCCAATCATTCCTTTTGACGGGATATCCATGAGCAAAACCATCGATTATTATTTTTCCCTGGTCTCCCCCTATACTTATCTGGGCGAGGTTGTGTTCACCGAAATCGTCGCCCGCCATGGCGCCGCCGTCCACAGAAAGCCCATGGAACTGGGGAAGATATTTCCCCAGACCGGCGGCTTGCCCCTGCCCAAACGGGCACCGGCGCGTCTGGTCTACCGGATGACGGAACTCAAACGGTGGCGCGAATACCGCGGGCTTCCCCTGAACCTAGAACCGAAGTTCTTCCCGGCCGCCGAATGGCCGGCGGCTGGGATGGTCATCGCCGCCGAAAACCAGGGATTAGATTCCGCCGCCCTGGTCAACGGTATCCTGACCGCCGTCTGGGCCGAGGAACGCGACATAGCCGATGCCGGCACCTTGAAGGCGATCGCCGGCGAACGGGGGCTGGACGGCGAGGCGCTTTTGGCGGCGGCCGACGACGAAAGGATCAAGGCAGCCTATGGCGAAAACACCGAACAGGCCCTGGCGGCAGGCGTTTTCGGCGCCCCCAGTTATGTCATCGATGATGAATTGTATTGGGGTCAGGACCGGTTGGATTTTCTGGACCGGGTCCTGGGCGATTCCTGATGGGCCGGCCTGGCGGGAGAATTGGCCCGGGAAAAAGCCTTATTCGTCTTCCTGGTGTTCGTAGTGTTCCGCGACGTTGTCGATAATGAACCCCTGGCCCGGGGGATAGCGGGATTCGATCTGGGCCCGGGCCTTATCCTCGTTGTCGGCGCTCACATCGATGTATCGGAATTCAGCCCATTCGTCGTCCCATTGGGGATGATGTTCGCCGGCCTCGACCATTTTGCGGACTTGGGTGTTGTAAACGGTAACTTCGTACTTGGCCATTGGAATGGCTTCCCTCCCCAAAAATGCGCTTTAGGTTTTCTTGCAACGTGGAAATTATATCACCATCCGCCTTCGATTATCATCATGTATTCGTTCCAAATTAACGAACTCTTTTATGCCGTTTTTCCATCCTCGAATGTGACGGGGATCACAGCCCGGCTAATTCCACCGGCGGGTCCCCCGGCGGGCAATGGGTTTAAAAATTTCCGTTTCAGGTGTTAGACTTCCCCCGATGACGCGTTTGTTGGCGATTTCCGTCGTGGCTTTTGGGTTATGGCTCCTTCCTTACTCGGGCGACGCCCAGGATATCAGCGTTGAAGCCCGGGTCATCGACGGCATGACCCTGGAGGTCCAGGGCCAACGCCTGCGTCTATTCGGCATTGATGCGCCCGACCTGAAACAAACCTGCCGCTGGCCCAACAAGGTCATTCCCTGTGGCTAGGTATCGAAGACGGCGATGATGGATCTGGTGGCCCAAACACGGGTGGTTTGCGCAGCCCTCGACAAAAAACGTACGGGGGTCCGGCTTGCCCGTTGCCGCGCCGGTGGTTTCGATATCGGCGCCAACATGGTGCATACGGGCTGGGTCTTGGCCTTTAGGCCCGAATCCGTCGCCTATGTGGAAACCGAAAACAAAGCCAAAAAGGCCCACCGGGGCCTTTGGAAAGGCGATTTCACCGTGCCCTGGGAATGGCGTCAAAACCAATGACCCGTCGATAATACTGGGGGATGCTAGGAAATGCCGGGGGATGCCCGGGGGACTCCAAGAGCGGAATGGTGTTAAAATGATGCCTCTCAAGTGGGTACGGGGGCGGCGGTAAAAGGCGGATCCGCCATTAACTCCTCGTTAACGCGTGCCGTGGATGATAAGGGCGGTTGAGGTTGAGGACGGAATTATGGCGAACGAAGAAGAACAAGCACCAGAAACTCAAGATTCCGACAAACCGACCACGGATGTGGAAGCCCTTCTGGACGTCGAGGTCGAGATTACGGCCATCCTGGGTACGACGAACATGCCAATTTCCCAAATTCTCAAGCTTGGCCGCGGCGCTGTGGTGCAATTGAACCGCTCCGTCGGCGAGGACATCGAGGTCCACGCCAACAATCGGCTGGTCGCCAAAGCCGAAGTCATCGTCGTCGATGACCGCCTGGGCGTGACCATGACCGAAATCATTAAAACCGTGGTTTGAGGCATTCTCATGGGTACCGAAAGCGAAATTTACCGCACCGCCAATCTGTTGGTTGAAGAATACGGCGAAATGGCCGCCCCGGCCGCTTTTATCAGGGCCGACCAGATGTATGAACGGGGCGACATGCCGGGACGCCGGGTCTGGCTGCGTATCGCCAAGATCGCCAAGGACCTGTTGTCTGAGCATATCCCCGGTAGTTCCTCCATCCACTAGCCAACCCTACGGCACGAGGGTCATCGTTTCCCGGCTGACGTTATAGCCTGCCAGTCGGCCGAGAAAACCGCCTCATGCATGCACCGCCGATCGTAGGGCAGATAATAAGTGTCTTTTAGGGCC
>ENA-ORDI01001579-ORDI01001579.1-marine-metagenome-genome-assembly--contig:-NODE-1579-length-12287-cov-2.457002_pt1 | contig 12287 bp, 8 predicted proteins | sample MGYA00248628_ERZ508525 | MGnify/ENA primary metagenome ERZ508525 (study PRJEB26195, sample SAMN05422138) | marine metagenome | isolation source: East of Porto Seguro, South Atlantic Ocean | place...
CTGCTCAACAGAACACAGGTGCAGGCGGAGAAACCGTGATCGCTTGACTCATTTTACAGAACATTTTGGACTTGACCATTTAAATAATTTAGACTAGTATAGTTATAACATTTCACCGAAAGCTAATTATCAATCGCAGTAGTCACTTAATTTCTTTTCTTTTCTTTTTGCCATTAGTATTGGTCCGATCAGATAGTGATGTACGTATTAAATCAAATTTTCTGCCCGGAACATGGAGAGGCATGGATGCAAGTTTTACGATAAATGGAAAGGTCCAAGCAGCACAGTTCAGGGCTTTTAAAGAAAAATATCCAAACATAAAGCTCGGTGGTATGTCCAAACCGATAGAAATTGAAGGAATGGGCACTGAATCAAGTGATTTGCTAGCTATTGCAGCTGGTAATGCAGCAGATGTATTCGACTTTAATTTTAGGCAATCAGGGACATTTATTGATAAAGGATTTCTTTCTCCATTAGATAGGTACATAAGGGATGATATAACGGCACAAGAAGCTCTAGAGAAGGGTGAATTTGATGAAAATATAATGTACCGAGATGAACTTGTTGAAAGAGTTTTGGCAAAAGCGATGGATGCCACCTACACAATTGGGCCTGATAATAAAAAGCACTATTATTTTTTACCGCGCTACAATGAAGTAAGGGTAATGTGCTATAACAAACAATTATTCCAGGAAGCTGGTCTTGACCCCATCAAGGATGTACCTGCAACATGGGACGAATTTTTTGAAGTTGGTAAGAAGTTGACCAGAATAGATGATGATGACATCAATAATAGTGTTTACGCAATGAATATTGGCTATGGAAGTTACTCAAGCTGGGTAGGCCGGCCATTCTATCTGTCTATGAATTCTAAGTCTGTTGTTTACGATTCAAAGGAAAACAAGTGGAATGCTGCATTCAATGATTCTGGTGCAGTACTTGCTACAGATTATATGTTATCTCTCTTGCAAAAGCCATGGACTGATCCACGTAATGATAAAATAAGGTATGGGATTGGGCACGAAGGTGATGGCTGGGTGAAATTCCATCAGGGTAAGTTGGCAATTGTCTTTTTAACATCATCTGATTTACTAATGAATTCCAATGAATGGATTCAGGGCAAATCTTATGATGAAATTGGAATAGCAAAAATTCCAGCGAGCCCCATGGGCCAAAGTATCACAGAATTATATTGTATGAATCTGGGACTTAGTGCTGCTACTATCGATTCCAGTATGATGGATGCGAGTTGGAAATTCATTCGCTTCATGGGTAGTGATGAAGCCAGAAAAATTGCGGTTGATGTATTTGTCCAGAGTGGATTTGGTAGATATGTTCATCCAAAAGCACTTAATAAATATGGTTATCCTGAGATGGTTAGCAAAGTGCCAAGAGATTGGGCAGATGCGATAACACACTCTTTTGAAAATCATGAACCAGAGCCGTACGGAAAAAATACTCAGCATATTTATCCATACATGAGTATTCCAATTAATAAGGGTTATCTGGAAGAATTAGGAAAAAATCCTGACCGGAATTACCGTTTAAAAAGAATCAAGGAGTTCCATGATTATGCTGTATCAAAGGCAAATGAAAAAATGATTGGCAGAATACCGGCGGAAGAGATCGGCAAAAGGTATCCAATAGCGATTCTTTTATCTTTTATTATATTTTTATTATACGGATTTTTGTTCTATTACGTCTGGAATGCATTTAATCCAAGGTCAGAAGTCATTTCAGAACATCAAATAGAATATTCAAGAAAAAAAAATCGATCTGCTTATTTTCTTTTAGCTCCTGCTATCTTAGCTGTATTAATCTTTAGCTATTACCCACTTATTCGGGGTGCTGCAATGGCTTTCCAGGATTACGGTGTTTCTACCGGTGTTTCTTATGTTGGGTTTGAAAATTTTGCTAAGGTGTTTTTTGACCCTGATTTCTGGCTTTCTATTTATCGTGCGTTCTATTATTCTTTTCTATATATATCCTTTGTTTTCTTCCCGCCCATTATTTTAGCAATAATGCTGTCAGAGATACCAAAAGGAAAAATATTTTTTAGAATTATATATTATCTACCTGCGGTGATATCGGGTATTACTGTGATGCTGATGTGGAAAAGTTTTTTTGATCCAACACCGGATGGAGTATTAAACCGAATTATAGGATTTTTGGGTTTTGAAGCTGTAAACTGGTTTGGCAATAAAAAAACTGCTATGATCGCAATAATTATTCCAAGTGCGTGGGCAGGTTTAGGACCAGGGTGTTTAATTTATTTGGCTGCTCTAAAAATAGTTCCCAGTGATTTGTATGAAGCCGCTGCGATTGATGGAAGCGGATTTTTTAATAGGCTATGGCATATCACTTTTCCAATGATTAGACCTTTAATTATTATCAATTTAATATTTGCTTTCATTGGTGCGTTCTTAGCATCAGAGCAGATGCTCGTAATGACAGGTGGGGGTCCTGATGGTGCAACAACTGTTGTTGGCCTAGAGATCTTTTTAAATGCTTTTATGTTTCAAAGATTTGGTATAGCAACGGCAATGGGATGGATTATCGGTTTTATTACGATGGGATTTACCGTTTATCAAATGAAAAAGCTATCAAATATGACATTCAAAACAGCAGAAGCAGTAGAAGTATAATGTCACTTTTTCTTAAATCGGAACGTAAAGACTTTAAGGTTAGAATATTTTTAGCGGCTATATATACCTTACTTACTGTGGGTGCGATAACAATGATTTACCCATTCCTTTTAATGTTTTCTGGATCATTTAAGGGGAAACTTGATGCTTTTGATTTTGATGTTGTACCAAAGTTTTTTTTAGATGATGATACACTCTACAGACGCTATCTTGAACATAAATACAGTGAAAAAATTCAGGAGTACCAAGTTGCGAATAACGAATTTGTTCGAATATTCAAATCTATCGAAACCCCTGAATATCCCAAGACAGAACTCATTGATGATTGGAACGAATTCCAAATAAATAATTTGATTACCCCTGAGAATTATCATTTAGGGAATATGTTTTATACGCCAGGTGCGGGAAACCGTATTACAACAAAAAATACTCGGCAATTCAGAAATTATATTCGTGATTTGTGCAACAATGATCCAGAAACATTTCGTGAATATTTTAATATCCCAATTTTAGATTGGTATTTTTTAGAGTTAAATCCTGAAAGACTTTTAGATAAAAACTATCAGATACCAAAAAATAAATTGTCTGAAGAATTCTATCGCTTCAAGGCCCAAATACCGTTTAATGATAGAATTTATCTTTCTCTGGATGGCGAATACGTTAGGTATTTAAAAGCTCTTGAATTATATAATTTAGATATTACACTGTTTAATGAAATAAATAATACTGCTTTTGATTCATTTCATGATATAATACTAGAAAAATCTGTTCCTAGTGGTAATATTTCTAAACATTGGGGTGAATTTGTTCGCTCGGAATTAAATGCCCAATTTATTGTTTTAAAAATGGGAAAGGAGTACTTATTTACTGATTATCTTATCCAAAAATTTCAAACTATATCGGCTCTTAATAATACATGGGGTTCAAGGTTTAATTCATTCGATGAAATTAAGCTGAGTAATTCACTTGCCCATGAATCATATCTGTCGATAGAATATATTAATTTTATTAATGATAATAGTTTTTGTCCTATAAATAGTATTGAGATTAAAAGTCCAGAATTTTTATGGAGAAATTTTTTAGAGCTGAAATACACGCATATCTCTAATTATAATTCTCATTTTAATAAAGATTATATATCCTTCAGCCGTATACCAATGCCTATAAAACAGATGGATTATGTATATGTGCTAAAAAATAAAAATAGATTAAGATGGGATCTTGCTATTCATAACTACAAAATGGTTATTGAATATTTGTCATTATTTGGTGACGGATTGAGCAATACTATAATATATTGTTTTTTTGCTGTACTAACTGCACTTATTGTAAATCCCTTAGCTGCTTATGCGCTATCCCGCTATAATTTGCCTAATCAATATAAAATACTATTATTTTTTGTAGCAACAATGACATTCCCACCTATGGTTACCATGATACCAAATTATTTATTGTTAAAAGATATCGGTTTTTTAAACACATTTTTTGCATTGATCATACCAGGAATGGCAAACGGTTATGGAATTTTTTTACTAAAGGGATTTTTTGATAGTTTACCAAGAGAATTATATGAAGCAGCGGATATAGATGCTGCTAGTGAATTCCATAAATTTTGGCATATTGCTATGTCTCTATCTAAACCAATCTTGGCCGTGATCGCACTAGGTGCCTTTAATGCTGCATATTCTAATTTTATGTTTGCAGTGGTTTTGTGCCCCGATGAAAAAATGTGGACAATGATGGTATGGTTGGTGCAGATGCAATCGTGGTCTGCTCGAGGTGTTGTGATGGCTTCTTTAATTGTTTCCGCAATACCCACTTTTCTTGTTTTCATATTTGCGCAAAACATTATTCTACGTGGAATTGTATTACCGGTAGAGAAATAAGATGGCTTCGATCAATCTAAAGGAAATAGTCAAGTGTTACGTTAAAGATGTAAGAGTTATAAAAAATATTAATCTAAAAATAGATGATGGTGAGTTTGCAGTTATTGTAGGTCCTTCAGGTTGCGGGAAATCCACTCTTTTGAGAATGGTTGCAGGGATTGAAGAGGTAACTGAGGGCAATATCTTTATTGATAATGAAAACGTCACTACACTGGCACCTAAGGATAGAAATATATCTATGGTTTTCCAGAATTATGCACTTTATCCACAGATGACTGTACATGAGAATATATCTTTTGGGTTAAAAATGCGTAGGGATAAAAAATCAATAATAGATAAAAAAGTAAAATGGGCTGCTGAAAAATTAGAGTTAACGGATTTATTAGGAAGAAGACCAAAAGAACTCTCTGGTGGACAAAAACAAAGAGTGGCATTAGGTAGAGCCATTGTTCGCGAGCCTAAAGTATTCTTATTTGATGAACCGCTCTCTAACCTTGATGCCAAGCTCCGGGTGCAGATGCGATCAGAGATTAAAAAGTTGCATGAAGAATTGCGTACAACCATGATTTATGTTACACATGACCAGGTTGAAGCAATGACATTAGGTAGTAAAATTATTGTTTTAAATGAAGGGGTAATCCATCAGGTAGATACTCCATTAAATCTGTACCGATCCCCTGCTGATACATTCGTTGGCAAATTTATCGGAAATCCAGGTATCAATCTTATAACATGCGATATTGATAAAAATTTTGAAATGATTTTTGAAACTGGAGAAAAATTATCTTTCAGTTCAGAACAACAATTTCAAATTGATTTGTTGAAAAAATATAATAACAATAAGATAATTTTAGGTATACGCCCTGAATTTGTTTCAATAACGAAAAATAAAAATGGTGCCTTCTTAGAAGGTCGTCTCAAACTGATTGAGCCTTTAGGAAATGAAACTCTCTATCATTCTAAAATAGGGGACACGGAAATTATTAGCCGAGAGCATGGGGGAGAAGTAATTGATAATGGTATCGGTGACAAAGTCCAATTCAGCCTAGATCTGAATAATGCTTGTTTTTTTGATTTTGATAGTAAAAAGAATCTCAGTCTATAAATATAATTTTCTAATTGATGGATCCCTTAAGAACCTTAAAATGATCCTTCGTTTGAATTTTATCCAAAAATCCGCCAGAGAACCAAGCTATTCTATCACTAACTCCCAGCATTTTGTAATCATGGGAAGCAGTAATTATTGTCACTCCAAGATTTTTATTTAAGTCACATAAAAGGTCAATTATTTTTAATCCGGTTTTTTGATCAAGGTTTCCTGTCGGTTCGTCCGCCAATACAATTTTTGGCTTATTAACGAGTGCTCGCGCAATTGAGACCCTTTGCATTTGTCATCCGGTTAATTCATTTGGTAGGTGAAACATTCTATCTTTTAACCCAACAGCTTCTAATATATTCTTTGCCTGTAGATTGACTTGTTCTTGGGTTTACATTCGAAAAGTAGCAGCAAGCATCACATTCTCTAAGGCTGTGAATGTTAAAACATTGTTCGTTACACCGGGGAGTACTTGGGGAAATGGATATAATAAGTCATTTAACGGAAAGTTGAGAGATGAGGTGTTGAACATGGAGATATTTGATGCTCTTTTTGAAGCTAAGGTCTTAATAGAAAGATGGAGAAAAGAATATAACCATATCAGACCTCACAGCAGTTTGGGATACAAACCACCTGCCCCTGAAACAATTTACCCTAATAAACAAAAAATCGAATCAGATTTCGCAAACTAAAGAGAACAATACAATGTTAACATACAATACTAACTTTAGAACTGGTCTAAAGAATGGGGGCTGGTCACATGTTTAATATAATTAGATCAAATATTGCAATCAGTCTAACCCTGACGTCTTTGCTGGCACAATACCCACCTGACGCTGGTTTCTTTCCTGTGGATGTTAAGGCACATAGGATGGGCAACAGTTCTTATATCAATAACCTAGCTACGGGCAATATGCCGGAGCAATATAATAATGATCTATTTCCCAATCTATTTATGGCCGAAACCGGACAGGGTGTCTGTTGTGCTGAAGATGGACATGCATTTCCTGGTAATGGGATAAAAACGTTACTCGTGGGAGCCAGAAAGGGAGGCTCAAAAATATTCACACGTGGCCATGGATGGAGAGCAGATGGTGCTGAAATATACGGTTACGAGTGGTGGCCGTCAAATGAGCCGTGGGATACTGTCTGGGTTGTAAGTAAGGGTGATACTGGACATATGCCTTACTGGCCAGATTTTGTTGGTTATGCACAGCAAAATTTTGTGACACACTATGGCGACTACTACATGAATCACCCTGAACAGCAAAACCAGTTGGTGATGGATGTTATCCAGACCTCTCACGCCTGGGGTCTGATAGGATATAGTAACTGGCTTTTAATTGATTATTATCTAATTCCTCGTACTACTATTACAGATACGTGGGTCGGCATTTATAATATGGGTGGTATTGGCAGCGGTGGGAATATAGGGCAGGATGATATATTGTCTTATGATTTTGACAGGCAGATAGGTTTTACTGAAGATCCGATAGGTAATGACGATGATTATAATTCAAATGGGGATCGTATGGATTATCCAAGAGCATTTAAAATGTATCCACCGGAAGGGTATTCAGTCGATGAACTTCAATGGACTTTTGATCATGGACAATACCTAAACCATATTGATGGAGATATGTATGATTTTATGACTTCTGGTAACCACAGACAGCCCGGAAATGATCCAAGGGGCATAAGCAGTATATGGATGGCGATGGGACCGTTCACCCTAAATCCTGGGGACACGCTTAAGTTTCGCGTTGCAAGTTTGCAAGGCACAAGCAAGGATCACGTTCGTGAGACCCTGGATCGATTAGATGAGTTTTCGGCTGCAGGTTACCCGCTCCCATCACCTCCGCCAGCACCAAAACTTAAAACTATTGCTGGTGATAATCAGGTGAGGCTCTATTGGTATCCAGAAGGAGATGAAGAAAATGTAGAAGAGTGGCAGGATCCGGTACGTATGGACTATGGAATTGTGGAACAACCTTTTGAAGGCTATCAACTGTTTAAAAGTTCATTTAGCGAAAATGGTCCTTGGACGCTGTTAGCTATTTATGATGTCCCAGGGAATGCATTTGAATCTAATTTTGGATTACAAAGAGAATATACGGATGTTGGTCTTTTAAATAACTTAGAGTATTACTATGGAATAAAGAGTATCTCGAAGCCAGATCAAGTAAGTGGTTTTCAGGCTCTTACATCTTCAATGGAGACTGTTACAGTAATTCCCGGGACTGAAGTCCCAGAAGATGTTGGTAATGTTGCAGTTGTACCGAATCCCTACAGGGGAGATGAGTATTACCATTATTATAATCCTCCATGGGAAAAACCTAGTGGTGGTTATGTTTGGAATGTTAATCAGAACTATGAGCCTATGTGGATGGAGCAGGATAGAAGGATACAATTTATTAATGTACCTAGTCCCAGTAAGATAATCATTTATACTCTTTCCGGGAATGTTGTACGTACTATGAAACATGATGATCCCCAGAGGGGATATATTGATTGGAACCTTACTTCTGATGCAGGGCAAACCATTGCGAGTGGTATTTATCTATACACGGTACAATCACAATTAACCAATAATATCCAGATAGGGAAATTTGTGGTGGTCAAATAATTATAAATTGTAATAACATGGACAGACCGAACATTATTTTTGTTTTTGCCGATCAATTGCGTTATCAATCATGTGGTTTTGCAGGTGATGAAAGGGCAGAAACACCAAACCTAGATCAATTTGCGGCAAATGGTGTCAATCTTCGCCAAGCTGTTTCATCAATGCCAGTCTGCGCCGCTTACAGGGCATCGCTTTTTACAGGTAAATATACAAGTAGCACGGGTATGGTTATTAATGAGCTTCGTATGAATACAAATCATCGTTGTCTCGCTCATTGTTTGACAGATGCTGGGTATGATACGGGGTACGTAGGCAAATGGCACCTATATGCAAATGAATTAGGAAACCATGAAGACTCTAAAAATTCTTTTGTTCCTGTCGGGGCAGACAGGCTGGGCTTTGATGGATTTTGGGCCGCATATAATTTCCATCATACTTACTTCGGTACCTATTATCATACAAACTCGGATGAGAAGATTTATCACCCTGTCGATGTATTCGAGCCTGATGCACAGACTGACATGGCTATCGATTTTATTAAAAAATCAAAAAACACTGACAATCCTTTTTACTTAACCCTAAGTATAGGGACACCGCATGATCCTTGGAATCAGGATAATGTACCACCAGAATTTTATGATAAATTCAGGAATATAGAGTTTAATCCACCCCCTAACTATTCAGGTGAGGTAGACCCCTATGGAGACATGTGGTCAAACGAGGAAAAAAGTAAAAAAGCATTGGATGAATGGATGAGGGTCTATTATGCGATGACGGCAAACTTCGATTGGAACTTTGGAAGGATTACTGATGCAATCAATAGTGCAGGAATTGCTGAAAATACAATCATTGTTGTTACATCGGACCACGGTGAAATGTTTGGGGCACACGGTAGAATGAAAAAAAATATTTTCTATGAAGAATCTGTTAGAGTGCCTTTTCTCATTCAATGGAAAAATAACTTACCATCTGGAGATATTTCTGATACACTAATATCCACCGTTGACATTATGCCTACTCTTCTCGGTTTAGCTGGAGTTCATATTCCCAATGAAGTTGAAGGATTGGATTTAAGTGAATCTCTTAGGGGAGAAAAAAATCTAGAACCTGATTATGCCTTTCTCATGAATACTGGAGCATGTGCTATATGGGAAAATGGGCATGAATGGAGAGCAATCCGCACTAAAGAATACACGTATGCTGTTTTTCGTGGTTCAAATAATTTGCCTAGGAAAGAATTGTTTTTTGATAATATTAATGATCCCTACCAGATGGTTAACATTGTAGATCACAAAAAATATCATGAGATCATTAATAAATATCGAAAATATTTGAGTAAAAAGATGGATTCCCTTAAGGATACATTCCCGGAGTCTACTTGGTATTTAGAAAATTGGATTTATGACAGAAAAATTGAGCGCTCGGCAACATTAAAATCTAGTGTTTGAAATTTATAATTATTATTTTTTATCATAATGGGGAACGCAAATCACATAACTAGAATTCTATTTTTGATTTATTGTCCAGTTATCATCGCACAAAATTTGGACTGGAAAGCACATGATGTTGGTAACATCTATGATATTGTAACCAATACCTGGTGCCAGGGCGATGTAGCTGGTGGAGGTTCAATGGGTGGCTTGCCTTCCCGAACATTAATCTATCCTAAAGGGTCGGAATCAACATACCAGGCAAGTGTAGATGCTTCTGGAATTGAACCCACAATTGCTGCCAGAAAATATACATTAGATGGTCCAATATCAGTAACATCGTCCGGACCATTCAGCTGCAACGAAGTTTATCCGTCAACCGCTGAGTGGGATACAATATGGCATGTACAGCGTGGTGAGATTGTTGATATTCCTTATTGGCCAGGCTATGAAGGATTATCCGATCAGGATTTTGTTCGCAGAGCAAGTGATTATAATTTAGATCCATTTGGTAGTGGTTATGTACAACAGTGTCAAGGTGATGATGATCCTCACACAAATCCTTTGTTTATTGATGTTATCACAACATCTCATGCCTGGGCCAATCCACCCTTAGATGAGTTTATGATTTGGCAAAATTATATTATTCCCACCCAAGGCAAACTATATAACGTTTATTTTGGCTGGTATTGGGGCATGAAAATTGGGAATTTTCCTTCTCCATCTGGTTTAGATGATTGCGTCTACTATGATCCAGAAAATTATGTAAGTATAGCCTATGATGATGAAAGACAGGATGATGGTCCTGTACCGGGCCCAATAGGTCATAAAATGTACCCTGTAGAGAAATGGACACCAAATGGGAGAGAAAAGATAAATCTTGATGAATTGAATACATCCTTCATTCCATATTATGATCCTACTGGTGTAACTGATGATGATATTTATAATGATGTATTCTTAGCAGACCGCATAGAACAGGAGTATTGCGGACCCTATTCCAGGGGTGCCACAAGCGAATGGACTGTTTATGGTCCAATAGATAGTCTTGTTTTTGGAGATACGCTTAAGGTAACCTGGAGTCAGATTCTGGGTCAGGGTTTTGAAGGTTTCTACCACAATCTAAGTGTATCTGATTGGCTCTATGAAAATGATTTTTCAACCCCTGCACCGCCTCCTTCTCCAGAAGTCTCCTTTTCAATAGCCAGTAATCAGGTCACACTTGATTGGACCCCGACAACAGGTGGTGTTAACCCTGAAGAATGGCAGGATGATATTAGATTAGATACAGAATTAGAACCTCAGCCGTTTGAAGGATATCGGGTTTATAAGAGTGCAGAGAGCCTGTATGGTCCCTGGACACTGCTGGCAGAGTTTGATATTGATAATAATGACTTTTTTAATAACACAGGACTGTCACGGACATTCACGGATGAAGGTCTGTTAAATAATATAGAATACTATTATTCTGTAACATCATTCTCAAAGCCAGATATTGTAACCAATTTTCCATCTGTAGAGTCATCTATTTCCGGTAATGCTTTTGAAGTGATTGTGGGCACTGGGGTTCCTGAAACAGTGGGAGAAGTTGCTGCAGTTCCTAATCCGTACAGGGGAGATGTTTATTATAATACCTTTAATCCGCCATGGGAGAAGGCTGGTAGCGCTGGTATTTGGATGGAGCAGGACCGCAGGATACAGTTCATCAACTTGCCTTATCCATCTAAACTTATTATTTACACATTATCGGGTGATGTTGTTCGTACCTTAGATCACAATGATCCTTTGAAGGGTTATAAGGATTGGGATCTTACAAGTAATGTTGGACAAACGGTCGCTAGTGGTATATACTTATTTTCTGCAGAAGACTTAAAGAATAATGAAGTCCAGGGTGGGAAATTTGTGATTATTAAGTAATTAAATATTTTTTGAATAATAAAGAGCTACATTTATCTTTGGTTAAGAGCACTTCATTGAGGATGCATTTATCTCTGAAGTAAATCATACGACTCTAGTGGATGGATGGACTTTGGCTCCATCTTCTACGAGCGGTGGCCGACCTAAACTGAATACTTACCGCCCAGTTTCTATTCCCGGAACCTTTCAAGATGTCCTGGGCTCAGGTTTTGAAGGCGTGGTTTGGTATCGACTTTCCCTAAATCTAAACAAAGCTTGGGAAGGTAGTCGTGTGCGATTGGAATTTGATGGAGCAGCAACGGATGCAACGGTGTTCATCAATGGGGAATTGGTTGCCCACCATCTTGGTGCATGGACACCTTTCACTGCGGATCTAACGCATCACCTTTGCTTTGATGGCACGGACTATGTAGAGGTGCGACTTGATCAGAAAGTTGGCCACAATACTCAGGGATTCTTACCGGTGATTTCTCCTCATTTTGGAGGTATTTGGCAGCCTGTACATTTGACCATCTCTAATGAACCCCGTTTAGATGATAGAGCACTAACCGTCTTCACTGATGGCGGGGAAGGGCGGATTACCGTAAATGCTCCTCGGCTCGACACGGACTATATTCCGATGAACACAAGGGTACAAGTGTATGCGAATCAGACGAAAATTGTAGTTGAAGAGATAGCAGAAGAATC
>ENA-ORDI01001580-ORDI01001580.1-marine-metagenome-genome-assembly--contig:-NODE-1580-length-12286-cov-5.778852_pt1 | contig 12286 bp, 9 predicted proteins | sample MGYA00248628_ERZ508525 | MGnify/ENA primary metagenome ERZ508525 (study PRJEB26195, sample SAMN05422138) | marine metagenome | isolation source: East of Porto Seguro, South Atlantic Ocean | place...
CTGCAGGCAGCGAAGAATATGGCAAAAGCCGCAGAGTCCTACAGCAAAGACCCCGCAGCGTTGAGACTTAGGGAGCTCCAGACGTGGGCAGAGGTCGCTAGGGAGAAGAATCTCATCATAGTTACGGAAGTAGGCAATAGGGGCACATCTTCAGATCTCGGGACAGTACTCGGGGCAACAAAGAAAATCCAACAAAACTCCCGCAACAATTGATAAACTTAGCGTTAATTTAGTTTCTATTTGATGGTTTGAAACTTAGTTGGTTTTTAGTTGTAGTTTTTGTGTGAGTTGATCTTAATCTTCTTCGGTGTGTTTATTTATTTTTGTAAATATGTTCTAAAGTTTGATTAGTCATTCTTTTTAATATTAAAAAATAACAATGAAATAGGTTTTGTTTTGAATCGGTTGGCAAAGGAAACTAGTCCATATTTGTTGCAGCATGCAACCAATCCTGTGGATTGGTATCCATGGAGTAAAGAAGCTTTGGATGTTTCCAAAGCAAATGACAAACCAATACTACTGAGTATAGGTTATTCTGCATGTCATTGGTGCCATGTGATGGAACGGGAAAGTTTTCAGGATGACGAGACGGCGAAGATGATGAATGATAATTTTGTTAATATTAAGGTAGATAGGGAGGAAAGGCCTGATATTGACAACATCTACATGAAGGCATTACAGGTGATGTCTAGTGGGGGTGGATGGCCGATGACAATTATGTTAACGCCAGATCTAAAGCCTTTTTTCGGCGGTACGTATTTTCCTCCTCAGGACATGATGGGTTTGCATTCGTTTAAGAAGGTGCTTTCCCATGTTGCACAGCAATACAAGGAAAACAGAAAGCAAATAGAAAATAGCGCAGAACAGATTTGTAAAAGATTGGTTCAGGAATCATCTACTATTGATGACAAGCCGTTGGTGAACGTGTCGATTGAAGAGTCCTTTCTGCAGATTGAAAGCAGGTTTGATAAGATTCATGGTGGGTTTGGGACGTCGCCGAAATTTCCTCAATCATACGTGATCGAGTTGCTGTTCCGTATTTCACAGAAGCCGAACTTGAACTATGCGTTGAGTATGACTAGCCTTACATTGAATAAGATGGCGAAGGGGGGCATTTATGACCATCTTGCTGGCGGGTTCCATAGGTATACGGTGGATTCTAATTGGATCACACCACATTTTGAAAAGATGCTTTATGATAACGCGTTGCTGTCTAGCACGTATCTGCATGGCTACCAGTTAACGGGTAATAAATTGTACAAGGAAACAGTGGAAGGGGTATTGGAGTTTGTTATTTCTTCAATGTGTGATCCTGAGGGTGGATTTCATTCCGCCATCAATGCTGACAGCGAGGGAATTGAGGGAAAGTTTTACCTCTGGAGCAGGGATGAAATTCGTGGAGTTTTAGATGGCAATGAGTATGGTGTTTTTTGTAAATACTTCAATGTAACGAAGGATGGAAATCATGAAGGAAGGAATATTTTGAATATACAAAGTGAACATGTTAACATTGCATCAAATTTAGATATGTCTGGAGGGCGTCTTTCAGAAATTATTCAAAGTTCAAAGACAAAATTATATGCGGAGCGAAAAAAACGGATATCGCCTTCGTTAGATGACAAGGTCATTGTTTCGTGGAATGGAATGATGTTGTCTGCATTAAGTGAAGCGTCAGTGGTTTTTGGTAGAAATGATTTTCTTAATATAGCTAAAAACAATGCAGAATTCATCATAAATAAAATGTGTAAAAATGGATTGTTGATGCATGTATGGAAGAATGGTGATGCAAAGATACGTGGGTATTTGGAGGATTATGCGTTTTTTGCGGATGGATTATTAAAGCTATATCATGCAACGTTCAATCCGCGTTGGATAGAATTTGCAAAGGTTTTTGGTAATTATATAGTGGATAATTTTCAGGATGATAGGTTAGGATATTTTTATGATACGACTTTGGATCATGAAAATCCGATAGTCCGACCAACGAGTTTGTATGATGGTGGTGTTCCGTCTCCTGGGGCAGTTGCAACAAGAGTGTTGTTGGCTCTTTATTCATACACGAGTGATAGTAAATTTCTTATTTCGGCGGAAAAGGCATTAAAATCGGTGAGAATGCAAATGGAGGATCACCCATATGCAACAGCTAGTTGGTTAGTTGCTCTGGATGATTATCTATCAGGTTGTAAACAGGTGGTCATAGTCGGTGATAGATCGGATAGTAAAACAAACGAAATGCTCTCAGCGGTTTTCAAATCGTATAGATCCAATCTGGTTGTTGCGCATCAAAGTTCTGAAGAACATTCTGAAATTATACCAATATTAAATGATAAAAAACAAATTGATGGTTTAGCGACTGCTTATGTGTGCAATGATTTTGTTTGTAAGTTACCTGTTACTGATGTTGGGATGTTGGATAAATTATTAAATTAATAGCTTGTTATTTATCTATGTTTTTTTGGTAATGTTTTGGGTTGGTTTTTATAGAGTTATATGCATTATCAGTGACATGTCTTCTGACGATAAATTAGGTAGGGGTTCTGGTGCTGCTGGAAGTACGTACTGTGAGACCTGTAGGAAAAATACATATAACTCTTTGAGAAAGGTTTGTAAAAGTTGTCGAGGCAGAAATGCCAGAGACGGACCATTAGGATTTTAAGTGTCGACCCAGTCTGAAGTTCACTGAAAGAGATCAGTGTAACTCGTCCAGGCCGACCGGGAAATTATTTTTTTGTCTTTTAAAAACTTTTTCTGAAAATTGGTTTTTATTAGGAGTTTTGGTTATTAATTAAATTAGTAGGTGGGCTGTAGAATCGTCATTAAAGACTTTGATTATAACTTCTCTAGTTACTAAGGATGAGATTTTTTTTGTCCTTCCGTGCCTGCCTCTGTTGATAATACTGGCATTAATGAGTCCCTGGGTATCTAATTCGCTGAGTAGGCCGCTTATACGCCTTTGGGTTAGGGGCTCCAAGCTAATTTTCTTACAAAGTTGCTGATATTTGTTGTATACGTCCCCTGTGGTTGTATTCTCAGCAGTTGAATCTACAGCAAATAATACCGCTTTCTCGTGAATGGGTAGGGTTTTTATCGCTTGATATATTCTATCTTTATCGATTTTTTGTGATGCTTCTTTAACGTATTTTTCGATTACTTCGTTTTCATCGTTGCGTTCAGCTAATTCCCCTGCAACTCTGAGGAGTTCTATTGCTCTTCGGGCGTCGCCGTGTTCGGATCCAGCTAAAGCTGCACAAAGGTTAATTGTACCAGGTGGAACTGACTTTTTCTTAAAAGCTGATTCTGTTCTTTTATGGAGAATATCGGATAGTTGAGTAACGGTATATGGAGGAAACAGTATCTCTTCTTCGTTCATGCTGGACAACACTCTAGGGTCCAAAAAGTTTTTGAAATGCAGATCGTTTGAGATTCCTATAATTGAGATAAATCCGTTTTTCAGGTGCTCTGAACTTCTAGTTATTGAGTATAACATATCGTCGTTGGAGGTTTTAGCGTGTTTTGCTAGATAGTCTATTTCATCAATTATGAAAATAACTTTGAGGTTATTTTCGGAGATGTTGTTGTAGATTCTCTGAAGTACTTCACTGATTGGAAGTCCTGTAAATGGCATATCGAGAGAAAGAGAATGTGCAAGATCTACTAGGATTCGATATTCGCTCCCTGCAAGGCGGGCGTTTGAATAGGCAACTGAAAGGGATTTGGAGTTCTTTTTACTTATTTCTTCAAATTTATTTAATACGTATTTAGCAACGACTGTTTTTCCGCTGCCTGTTTTTCCATATAATAAAAGGTTGGAGGGTTTAGATTCTTGGAGAATTGGTGAAAGAATTTGGCCGATAGATGTAATTTGTTCGTCTCTGTATGGTAGATTTTCTGGGATAAAGTCTGTTCTTAAGGCTTGTCTGTTTGTAAACAGCATGGAACCAGATAGAGCTTTGTTGAAGATGGAATCTAGTGGATTAAGCTGTTTTTGCATATATCTTACATGGCATGTAGAGTTATCTATCTGTCAGGTTACAACGTATTGACAAAAGGGCTAATTTTATTTGTTGAGAATGTCTATTGGTTTAAGTTTACGATATGACCAGCCTGTTCTCGTTCTTTCACGATTAAGCATATTGCGGTCATAAAGTCTGGTTAGATATGTTGCTATTGTACTGAGAGGAATAGAGTCGTTGTATTCTGCTCTATAACATTCTAACATATCCTGGCTGGTAAAACTTCCTAATGGAAAGTCTGTTTCAATTAGGCTACAGACTTTTCCGAATATTGTATTTCCTTCTGGTAATTCAATGTCTCTAGTTTGCGTGTCGTCTTTAACGAGATCAACAATCTGGTTAAATTTAGATAGTTGTGCATTGTCTAATGGGCCGTTGAAGCTAAAAGTAAATTTACCGCCTTTACCGTCGTCGATTTCCATCTTGATTCGCTTTGTCATTGATGTTTATACTGGTAACTGTGTTATGTATGATTGAATGTGAAAGTGTGAACATGTGAGTGAAAAACTGTTGACAAGCGTGAATCTGGTGTTTTATTGACATGTATTAACTTTCGAAAGTGAATAGGGTTTATTGTTTGAACTGTGTTTGGTTCCAGTGGAAATGATGGGGTCAAAATAGGGTTGAAACATGATGTGAAGAGTTTGTTTTGGGTTCCAGTGGAAATAAAGGGGTTGATCTGAGTTTGGTTTATGATATTTTGTTAAGTTTTGTTCACAATAATAGGTTACCCAGGGACCCTATATTTCCATTCTATCAATTTATACCTAAAACAGATCATTCTATTATAACTATAATCTAAATTTAATTAATTAGTCAATTAATATTTACATATTAAATTAATATAATTATTATCTATACAAGAGCGGCCTTAATCTCTATTAACATTAAATTATTATTCATCTACAATCCTTAATCTCCAAAGGAAATCTCCCCCCTCCCCGTTTAAATTAATTCTTTAAATTATTTCATAAAAAACAGATCAATAATCAATCATAATTTTTCAATAAAATAATTCATAAATGCATATCAATGTTTTACATCAAATACCCCCTACTACAAACTAAAAAACACACTAACATCAATTATATTATAAATTAAATTAAAAATCTAATTTATCAAGCACCCGATCACGAATTTGGCATAAAACCTGACCATCTTTAGTACTCTTTTCCAAAATTCCTTTCTTTACCAACGAAGAAACAACCCTACTAGTATGTTCCCTGGTTTTTTCTATCTCTTGCCGAACATCAAATAATCTCTTTGGGCCATCTGAAAGAAACTTAACTACCTTTAACTCAGTCTCACTTAATGTGATATCATTGATATCAACAGAAACATCACTTGACATCACAGAATTAGATACAATATTTGTAGTACTAGGAATAAAATTCTGACCAGTACCTAATTTTAGTTCAAGTAATTCTACTCTCATCATAAGATCTACTATCCGTTTTTCCTTCTGTTCTATAGATTTATTGAACGACGAGACTATATCGGTAAGCATATCTGCTGCCATAACCTGTTGACGCAAATTAAATAAATAACCTCTAAACAAAAACACTGTCAATAATGATATAACAAAACCGATACTAACCACTAATAATATGCTGTAAATATCACTTAATATCAATAACATCACATATGATATCACAGTTAATAAAGTTACTAGAGCACTTTATCAGCTGTTATACGGTCTCCAATCTCATCGATTATAGCCCGAATTTCATTTACAGTATCTTCAGGAATATCCATATCCTTCAGAGAACTCAACCTATCAGACAAAGCAACAAAATCAGCTACTGTTGATGTATCTAATATGCCAAGATAAACTACTAGCAATAATGTATACAAAGACCCTCTAAAGTTTGACTGCGCCTGGCCCAACGTCCTCAAATACGATCCTTTAGAAACAGGACCAGAATCACGCATTTTAACGATTTCATTCAAGGAATAACCTTTGATTTTATACTGAAAAGCCAACAACAAACTATCCAACTGGGTCTTTGTAAGATTACTTTCCTCAAAAATACTCTGCAATAAAATATCATCTTCAAGCAACCCTTCTATCATAATTATCGTTATACAATATTGTATAATAAACATTAATATTATAAATATATAATAAATTCAATAAAACCCTATAAAATATATAATAAATATAAAAAAACACCCATATTCATACAAAATCTCAATAAACAGTTTATTAAATGATACATCATTAAAGAAAGAATGGGAAGGAAACGAAAGAAAATAATTAGAGTAACAAGAAAGCTACCAAAAGTCTACAACTGCCCTAACTGCGGAAAAGTTTCAATGCGAATTAACCGCACAAAAATTAAAGAAGAAAAAATAAATATTCAACCAGGATCGATTAAAAGAACTCTATATAATGTAACGATTCTTTGCGGCGACTGTAATATTTCAAAAGACTATGAATCACGAAAAGAATCAATTGATCTTTACAACGACTTTGTTGACTGGTTTATGAAAAGTGGTTCAGTATGAAAATAGGAAAAACAGAAAAAATTCTTATTAAATCCGCATCAGAAGGACCTTTATGTTTTACCCTGTTGGATTCACAAAGCACTCCCCCAAACAAATTACCTGACATCATTAAAACAATAGAAAAAAGTAAAGCAGCAGCAATATTCGTAGGAGGCTCCACAATATCCGATCAGGTAGAAATAGAAACCTTCGTCAACAAAATTAAAAAACTAACTAAACTTCCAATTATTCTATTCCCAGGCAATATTTCAGGCGTAGCATCCAACGCAGACGCCATCCTGTTCATGTCATTACTAAACTCAGATAATCCCTATTTTATTACAGGAGCCCAAGCATTAGGCGCGATTTCAGTCAAAAAATACAATATTGAACCCCTTCCTACAGCATACATCATCGTTGGAGAAGGCGGTGGAGCCGCAGGTTTTATTGGCAGGGCTAAAGGAATACCAGACAACAAGCCAGAGATTGCAGGCATGTATGCCATGGCAGCAGAATTCATGGGTATGAGATTTCTATATCTCGAATCCGGATCAGGCGCAAAAAAACACATTCCAATTAAAACCATCCAAACAGTAAGAAAACTCTACAGTGGATTTCTGATGGTGGGCGGAGGAATAAAAGATGAAGCAACAGCTAAAAAAATTGCCAAAACCGGAGTAGATGCCATAGTTATTGGTTCACTACTTGAAACAAAAAACTATAAAACAACATTACCTAAAATCACAAAAGCTATAAGATCAAAATAACAACAAAAACAGAAAACTAAAACCATCTTATTTCAAAGACCATCTAGTTTCCCTTTCTTGCTGTATGAACCATAGGAAAATCTAACGGAACTAAACAGTTTGAGAATACTGTCTTCTAAACCATCTTGAATGGAAGTTAGAGCTACCTACTTGCTGATCTGTTTGACTCGACATAAACAATATTTTATTTCTTCACATATATACTATTAGCCTTAGGATAGAATATTTAGCACTAGTTAACCAGTCATAAAAACTAACCAATAGTGAAAATTCATTATAGGATAAAATTTTATTCAATCATTACTATACCTGATTGGGGATAATAACAACGATTACACAGGATGATTTTACGAACGAAAAACTCGATCAAATCAAGAAAATAGTCAATTTACCCATTAAATACCAATCATATAACAAAAACTTGCTAGATAAATTTTTTAACATTTACCAAATGAGCTCCAAGGCCAGATGGAAAGGCATAGATCCAGATATCCCACCAGAATCAAAAATCACTATAGACATAGCTGACAGAGTTTCAGAGATATGCAGTCCACAAACAGAGATACCCATAAACGAAAGGCTTCGTGAATTATTAAAAACTAACCGACAGGAAATAGCCGCCCTTAAAATATCTGAGGAGATAGTCCGCGGTAAATTCGGCGAAATGGAACCAGAGGAGGCATTAAAAACAGCCATAAGGGTAGGCCTGGCCGTAGTAACCGAGGGAGTCACAGTGGCCCCCATACAAGGACTGAGCGACGTTCAGATTAGAGAGAACAAAGACGGAACTAAATACGCCTGTCTGTTCTTTGCAGGACCCATGAGGTCTGCAGGCGGAACAGAATCCGGCTTTACAGTGGTGCTGGCAGATCACGTCAGAAAGACCATGAACCTATCCACATACCAGCCCTATTCAATGGGAGACGACGAGCCAGAAAGAATACTAGAAGAACTAAGAATGTACGAACGCTATCAAAGTTTCCAATTCAAAGTCTCCGACGAATCTCTTTTACAGACATGCAGACGGCTCCCTGTTGAAGTGAATGGAGTAGACACGGAACAAGGAAAAGAGGTAGTCACCCACCGGATAAGAGGAGAGAAAGGCGAAAGAATTACTACAAACGGATTAAGGGGAGGCGCATTAAGGGTACTAAACGACGGCATCATAGGTCGAAACAAGAAACTCTACAAACTGATCAAAGAACTTAATATATCCGATTGGGATTGGTTGGAAAACATACAATCAGACCAAGACTCGTCAAACAAAAAAACAAAAGAATCCACCATTGACGACGTAATATCAGGAAGGCCAGTACTCTCCGTGCCAGAAATACCAGGAGGATTCAGACTCAGATACGGCAGATCATTCAACACCGGACACGCTACAATCGGAATCAACCCAGCATCATCAGCCATCTTGGGCTATCCGATAGTTGTCGGCACACAAGTAAAAATGAACCTACCAGGAAAAGCCTCGACAATCTCATTCGTGGATACTATTGAAGGACCTAGAGTGGTTCTGAAAGACGGTTCCCTTATACAAATTAATACCCAAAAAGAGGCCGAGAAACTAAAAGACGAAATCAAGCACATAGTGTATCTTGGAGACATACTGATTAGCTATGGCGATTTTCTTGAGAACAACCATCCACTCCCAAAAAGCGGATATGTGGAAGAAATCTGGATTCAGGAACTTCATAGGCAATGGGAAGAACACAAATTCAAACACCCAAAACTCAAAGACAAACTCCCCGTTTCATATTTTACAGACATAGACTTTGACACTGCAATAGAACTATCACAAAAACTCAGTGTGCCGCTACATCCAAAATTCCTATACTATTGGGACAGAATAAGTGTAAAAGAAGCCTCAAAACTTCGCACCAAACTTACTGTAAATAACGAAATCATCAGAACAACCAACGACCAAGACACAAAGAAAACCCTCGAACTAGCAGGAATACCACATAGAATCCAAGAAGATACGATTATTATCACAGGAGATGACTGTAAAGCAATCGCATTTACCCTAAACCTTACCAACACAGAAAAAACCGAGCCAGAGATCAAAGACACATGCAAATTACTATCGTCATTGTGTAAAACTGAAATCAAGGAAAAATCAGCGATATCTGTCGGAATACGCGTAGGACGGCCAGAGAAGGCAATGATGAGAAAACAAAAGCCAGCGGTAGAGAGCATATTCCCCATAAACAAAGACGGAGGGCTGAAATCAGATATACTTGAAGCCATAAAACCAAGGCCAGGCACCAACGCAAACCGAATACATTCAGGAAAAATGTCTTACGATAAGGTACATTCAGGAAAAATATCTATCGATATAGCCAATTCATACTGCAACAACTGCGATCTATACAACCTAAAAAGCAAATGCGACACATGCAACAAGCCAACCGAATACAGGAAAAAATGTCCCCGCTGCCGAAAGTACAGAGAAGAATGGAAATGCCCAAAATGCAAGATTCCAACACAGAGACACAGCCTCCACCAATTCGATCTGCAGTCAGAACTGAATAAGGCGATAGAACAAGTCAAGTATAAGCCGTCTGCTCCCTTCAAAGGAACAGAAAAACTAGGAAGCAAGATAAAATTTCCAGAGCCTCTGGCAAAAGGGCTTCTTAGAAACAAATACGGACTTTCCACATACCGCGACGCCACGATCAGGTATGACGTTACAAACATGACATTGACCCATGCAAGCTCTCGAATGATCAACACCAAGATAGACAAACTGATAGATTTGGGATACACGCACGACATTCATGGAAAGCCCCTCGAGAACGAAGACCAGATCTTTGAACTATTCATTCAGGACATAGTGATACCACAGGAAGCAGGCGAAACCCTGATCAGAATATCGAAATTCACGGACGAACTTCTAGAACATGTCTACGGACTCGATAAATACTATAACTTTACCGAGAACGACAACATACAAAAAAGCAAATATAAAATCCAGGACCTGATCGGCGAATTGGTTGTTGGCCTTGCACCGCATACTTCCGTGGGTATTGTAGGAAGAGTAATCGGATTCACCACATCTCAAGTATGCTTTGCACACCCGTACTGGCACTCCGCAAAAAGAAGGGACTGCGACGGCGACGGAGACTCTCTCATGCTTCTCATGGATGTATTACTTAATTTCTCAACAACATACCTCCCTGATTCCATAGGCGGATTAATGGACGCGCCTTTACTGATTCAACCGATTGTCTTGCCGAAAGAAGTACAGAGACAAGCCAGGAACCTGGACATCATGCACAGCTATCCAAAGGAATTCTACTACGAAACAGCAAACAACCCAAACCCAACAAACATCAAAACAAAGATGCAGACAACAGAAGAATTCGTGCTTTCTGGCAACGAAAAACAGTTCGTTGACTTTCATTTCACGCATACAACAAGTGATATTTCAACAGGGCCTCCAAGAACCAGCTATATCACCGACAAGAACATCAACATAAAGATAGACAAACAACTGGACATAGCAAAGAAAATCGACGCAGTGGATCCAAACAAAGTGGTGCGATCACTCATCAAAACCCACCTCATCCCAGATATTGTCGGCAACACAAGGGCCTACCTTGGCCAGGAATTCCGCTGCAAGAACAAATACTGCCAGAAGAAAGCCAGAAGGATGCCACTCAAGAACAGGTGCCGTGCATGCCAAGGGCCACTACAAGCAACGGTGACAAGAGGATCAGCCCTCAAATACCTGCCCCTTGCGATTCGACTATGCAATGAATATGACGTAGGCGACTACATCAAGAACCGGGTAGAACTACTGCAGGAGGAAGCACTGTCCATCTTTCCATCAAAAAAAGACGAAAACCAAGTAGAACTTACTACATTCATATAAAAACTTGAACAAGAAAATATTTTCACTTAAATACCTTCTCCACCAAAAACACAAAAATCTAGTATTAACAATAAAAATTATTTTTATACACTTATAATAACAACAAAATAAAGTTGAGAATGATTTGAGTAAACATAGTAAAAAATGGGATGAGGATGAAGCAAAGTCGGAAAAAGCTACAGATCCTCATTATCAAAAATATGGTGAGCGTTCTTGCAGGTGTCCAGTATGCCCCCATGATTTCGTCTACAAATGTGCCAGTATAGGATGTACTTGTTGTTTCACCGGTTAATTACTCATAAAAAAACCAAATAGAACCAAACCGAACTTACTACCTTCGTCTAAACTTCCGGCAAACCAAAAATAATTATTCAATATTACTTATCCTTGTCTACTCTAGTTGAGCTGATGTACAATCTCAGCTGTCTTTGTAGAGTAAAATTAAACTAATACATATGTAATCATATGACAATACAAAAATACAAATACTCTGCATGGAAATGGTGGGAAACTGAGAATCAAAAACTACTTCCCAAACTTATAGCTGACGACACAATTGAATATTATAAATTACAGAAAAGCTTACCCTTTGAAGATACCTTTGTAAAACCCGATATAATAATACGTTATGCAACAATAAATATCGGTAGTATACAGAGAGAATTTCATCTAATAATCGATTCCAAATTCTATAAGAGTGAAAAATGGGTACGAGACAACGCAACCGATATTTTTGCGCAAATGGGCAAATATGCAATTGCACTTCAAAACTTCATGAATCCGAAAACTGTATCTATTGATACAGTCGTAAGTATGCCCACTTCCACTTGTCAAGTATTATTACGCGCTCTTGCTAAAGAACGTCAGATTAATACATTTATAACAAAAGATTTAGTCGCTACCATTAATCGACGGAAATATGATGCTCTCGAACTCGAAAAACAATACCAAAATGATTGATATCGATGATTTTAGGTGTCAAAATCCATTACACGAAAAATGTTTACTCTGTATTGACTGTTCTTCATGCGAGACATGTAAAAAAATAGAAAAACAAATTGAACAAATCTACCGAAGAACCTCTTTTTCAACAATTTGTTTTGGTCGCTATGCACTTACTTGGATGGAGTATTATGGTA
>ENA-ORDI01001581-ORDI01001581.1-marine-metagenome-genome-assembly--contig:-NODE-1581-length-12283-cov-5.169589_pt1 | contig 12283 bp, 15 predicted proteins | sample MGYA00248628_ERZ508525 | MGnify/ENA primary metagenome ERZ508525 (study PRJEB26195, sample SAMN05422138) | marine metagenome | isolation source: East of Porto Seguro, South Atlantic Ocean | place...
TATTCAAATCCAGAAAAAACTCATTATGAAACAGTTAGAAAGATTACTCATTTAGTGGCTGTTTTGCGACTTTACCCAAAAGAATTCCATGGATTATTTTTTGAGAAAAATATTTATACTTCATTTTTTTCTTCGTGAAACTTTGTGAACTTTGCGGCTTATGAATTACCAGACTAATTAGATAACATGACAGATAGAGATAAAATAAGACTCACCACATTGAGTCACGGCTCTGGTTGAGCGTGCAAGATTGGTCCGGGTGACCTAGCCCAGGTTCTGGGTGATCTTAAGATGCCAACACATGATTCCGTCGTGGTGGGCTTTGATGGCGCTGACGATGCGGCCGCGGTGCGCCTGGATGACGGGAAGATCATTATCCAATCCGTAGATTTTTTCACACCGATTGTTGATGATCCCTACCAGTTTGGACAAATCGCAGCCGCTAATGCACTCTCTGATATTTATGCCATGGGCGGTAGACCCCTTTTTGCATTGAACATTGTTGGGTTTCCCATCAACGATTTACCTAAATCAGTCTTGACTGAAATACTTCAAGGGGGCGCCGATAAAGCCGCAGAAGCTGGCATCCCTATCGTAGGTGGACATTCTGTGGATGATAAAGAACCTAAATACGGCTTGGTTATAACCGGCGAAGTTGATGAATCCAACATGTGGAGGAATTCGGGAGCCCAGGTTGGCGATGTACTGGTTTTGACCAAACCACTGGGAACAGGAGTAATAGCCACAGCTATTAAAAAGGGTGTCGCATCGAACGAGAGTATTTCCGCAGCGATTAAAACCATGTCTACATTAAATAAAGGTGCTGCCGATGCTCTGAATGGTTTGAATGTTCATGCAGTCACGGATGTAACCGGTTTTGGGCTATTAGGTCATTTAAAAGAAATGTGTCAGGGAAGCGGTGTATCGGCTGAAATTAATTTTTCAGATCTTGAATTTCTTCCCCATGTCCGGGACCTTGCAGAATCCGGCATTATGGCTGGGGGAACTCGCCGCAACCTGGACTATGTAAAAAAATATGTCGAATTTGATTCCGCCCTTTCAGAATTAGATCAACTACTCGCTGCGGATGCCCAGACATCGGGTGGATTGCTTATTTCCATCTCGGAGCCAGATGCGCAAAAATATGTCAAAACTTTTGGTTCACCCGCAAAAATTATTGGACAAATAATCCAAAAAGAATCCAACCTAATTTCATTAAAGTAAACTATATCCGATAATATTAGTCTTATATAATTAATTGGTTTATATATGGACTATTTGTAGTATTCACGACTAAATAGGTCGTATTTATGTTAAAAATCACACGCAAAGTTGAATATGCACTCATTGCTCTGAGTCAAATGCAAATGAAGGGGGATGATTCTCTGACTTCGGTCAAAGAAATATCCCGGCAAAATGACATCCCTTATGAGCTTCTCGCCAAGACAATGCAACTACTCGCCAGGGCGGAAATAGTTGAGGCCGTTAAAGGTCCTCATGGTGGTTACCAAATAATAAAAGATCCAACGGATATTAAAATGACTACTTTTTTTGAAATCATTGAAGGTCCCATTGGCTTTATGGATTGTTACTTTGATTCAAATTGTGACCAAATTCATACTTGTTCAATTCGAACCCCTATCCAAAGAATCAATGATTCCATTCGGGATATGTTTAACAATATTTCACTAAATGATATTACGAGGTCTGTATGAACCATTCCTTAAAACCTGAAATTATTGAAGTTTTAAAACAATGCTTCGATCCTGAAATCCCTGTGGATCTTTGGAATCTTGGATTGATCTATGATATTGATTTTGATTCACAAGACAAAGATAAAACGGATGTGAAGATCACTATGTCTCTCACAACGCCGGGATGCGGAATGGGTAGCCAAATGGCCAACGATATTAAAGAAAAAGTGTCCGCCATGGATGAAGTCAATGATGTGGATGTAACGGTCACATTTGACCCGCCATGGAATCCTGAAATGATGAGTGATGAAGCCCGGAGCAAACTGGGATTTGATCCGACACCGGTACCAAAAAAAGAACCCAAAATTGATATGGAGTGGGAATAATGAATGAAACGATCCAAAACCAAAAAACAATTGAAGATCAACAACAGGCTTTTCAAAATGCAACTATCACCGTAACAGAAAATGCAGTAAAACGTCTCAAGGGCGTCATGGCAACTGATGGAAAAGAAGATCACTTTTTGCGCATGTCCGTGGAAGGTGGCGGTTGTTCCGGTATGACCTATAAAATGGACTTCGAAAATGAGAAAGGTGAATTCGATAAAGAATTTGAATCTAACGGACTCACCATTATTTGCGACCTGAAAAGCTGGCTATACTTAAAAGATATTGAAGTGGATTATTCCGATGATCTATTGAATGGCGGATTCAAGATCAAGAATCCAAATGCTGAACGGACCTGTGGCTGCGGTACGAGTTTTTCCGCTTAAATTATTTTAGCCACCAAGTTCGCGAAGAAACGCAAAAAAATATGAAGAAGGATAATTTTGGGTGTAATTACTTAGCAAACCTTAGCGACCTTAGCGGCAGAGAAAAATGAGCAACGAACAACAAATAATTGACGAAAACCTGACGAAAGATTACGAATATGGATTCGTCACCGATATTGAATCAGAGACCCTCCCTCCCGGTCTTGATGAAAACGTAATTCGCACCATTTCCGCTAAAAAAGAAGAACCAGAATGGCTGTTAGAATGGCGATTGAAAGCCTATCGTCAGTGGCTCAAAATGGAAGAACCAAAATGGGCCAAAGTGGTTTATCCGGAAATTGATTATCAGGCAATCAGTTATTATTCCGCTCCCAAGAAAAAAGAACTGGCCAGCTTGGATGAAGTGGATCCTGAATTGCTCGCCACCTACACCAAACTGGGGATTCCGTTAGAAGAACAAAAAATGCTGTCCGGCGTGGCTGTGGATGCTGTTTTTGATAGTGTGTCCGTCGCCACAACATTTAAGGAAGAATTGAAAAAAGCAGGTGTTCTTTTTGGGAGTTTTTCAGAAGCAGTAAAAAATTATCCCGATTTAGTTCAAAAATATCTCGGCTCTGTTGTGCCCTACACAGATAATTTTTACGCCACGCTGAATTCAGCGGTTTTTACGGATGGATCATTTGTTTACATCCCCAAGGGTGTGCGCTGTCCTATGGAGCTTTCAACCTATTTCCGAATCAACGAAGCCAATACTGGGCAATTTGAACGAACTTTGATCATTGCAGATGAAGGAAGTTACGTCAGTTATTTAGAAGGCTGTACGGCCCCGCAACGAGATGAGAATCAACTTCATGCTGCCGTGGTGGAATTGATCGCTCATAAAGATGCCACCATCAAATATTCCACAGTTCAAAATTGGTATCCCGGGCATCCGGAGACAGGCAAAGGTGGTATCTATAATTTTGTTACAAAACGCGGAATTTGTCTGGAAGAGAATTCCCACATTTCATGGACACAAGTTGAGACCGGGTCGGCTGTCACCTGGAAATATCCATCCTGCATTTTGAAAGGTGATAATTCGGTGGGAGAATTTTATTCCGTGGCAGTGACAAATAATTACCAACAGGCTGACACAGGTACAAAAATGATCCACATAGGAAAAAATACCAAAAGCACCATTATTTCCAAAGGGATCTCTGCTGGGAAAGGACAACAAACGTATCGCGGTGGAGTTAAGATCATGAAAGGTGCAGAAAATGCCCGCAATTTCTCTCAATGCGATTCTATCCTCATCGGCGATAAATGTGGCGCCCATACTTTCCCTTATATCGATGTTCGAAATCCGTCCGCACAAATGGAGCACGAAGCAACTACATCAAGTATCGGTGAAGATCAATTATTTTACTGCAACCAACGAGGGATTTCTTCTGAAGATGCAGTTTCTATGATTGTGAATGGATTTTGTAAGGACGTCTTTAAAGAACTCCCCATGGAATTTGCCGTGGAAGCAACCAAACTTATGGAAGTGACTTTGGAAGGAAGTGTGGGGTGAGATGTTGGAATATTGGAGAATACAAAAATGTTTATGTATTTAAGTGCGAATGTGTTCAAGGATTCGCATTTAACAAACAAAGATTGAAATAAACACTTAATAAATCCATCAGGAAAACTACGTTTTACTTTTTAAACAATTACAAACTATGTTAAAGATTGAAAACCTCCACGCCGGCGTTGAAGATAAAGCCATCTTGAAAGGGCTTAACCTATCCATTAAACCCGGTGAAATGCACGCTATTATGGGACGAAACGGTTCCGGAAAAAGTACGTTAGCAAATGTGATCACGGGTCGGGAAGGCTACAATGTTTCAAAAGGCGATGTTCTTTTTAACGGCGAATCTATTTTGGATTGGTCTCCGGAAGCTCGTTCTTTGGCCGGAATCTTTATGTCATTTCAATATCCGGTGGTGATTCCGGGCGTAAATAACACTTATTTTTTGAAAGCAGCGTTGAATGCAAAACGGAAACATGCCGGTGAAAAAGGATTGGATGCAGCCGGATTTTTGAAACTCATCAAAGAGAAACTGAAAAACGTGGATATGGATTCTAAATATCTCCTGCGAGCTGTGAATGATGGTTTTTCCGGAGGTGAAAAGAAACGAAATGAAATCCTGCAAATGCTCACATTGGAACCCACACTTGCCATTTTGGATGAGACTGATTCCGGCCTGGATATCGATGCTCTAAAGATTGTAGCTGAAGGTCTGAATAATTTTCGAAGCGCTGATCGATCTTTTCTCGTGATCACTCATTACCAGCGTCTTTTAAAATATATTGATCCGGATTTTGTTCATGTATTGATTGAGGGACAAATTGTAAAATCCGGCGGAAAAGAACTGGCACAGGAATTGGAAGAAAAAGGATACAGCTGGCTGGAATCATGAATGTCTCCCACTTCCAAACTGAATTTGATAAAATGATGAACCGGGACTATTTTTCGGACAAAGTTCATCCCCTGAGACAGGACGCTTTTTCTAAATTTTTAGAAATTGGACTCCCCACAAAAAAATGGGAAGACTGGCGATTTACCAATTTATCATCCATCTCGAAAGGAAACTTTCGGATTTCTGAAATCCAGGATGCACCCAAAGGTGATCTTGATATTTCCCCATACAAATTAAAAGATATTGATACGATTGTGATTTATAACGGGCATTATCAAGAAACACTTTCATCAATTCCATCTGGCGTTCAATTGTTATCGGGATTGGACTATTTGGAAAAAACAAATTCGGAATTCAACTCTCCTGAGCACTCCCCTTTTGACCTGTTAAATACCGCATTCATGGATAGCGGTATGTCCATAGTCGTTGACTCAAATGTGGATGTTGAAAAACCAATTCGGATGCTTTTTATTTCTTCCGGTTTGGAGAGTCTCATGGTTACACCCCGAATTCATATTGATCTGGGTGAATCCAGCTCAGTGACATTCATTGAGCACCATGTGGGTAACTCAACATCTTTTTTTCAAAATGAATCCGTTTTTGTCATTTTAGGGCAAAATGCTCAATTGAACCATATCCGCATCCAATCCAATTCTGTTTCTACAGCTAACATGGCAAAAATTCAGGTGGAACAGAATGCCGATAGCCGATACACTTTTTTCCAATTTGCGGATGGAAGTCGACTGGGTCGACTGAATATCCATGCTGAACTAAAAGGTGAAGGTGCCGATTGCTCATTGAATGGACTGGCTCTTTCCAATGATTCCCAGCATTTGGATAATCACATCATCATGGATCACCAGGTTCCCCATTGCACCAGTTCACAAAACTTTAAATCGGTGCTTCAGGATCATTCTTCCGGTGTTTTTAATGGACGAACTATCGTCCGTGAAGGTGCCCAAAAAACCGACTCAAATCAGTCAAACAAGAATCTGCTGCTCTCAAAAAATGCACTTATAAATTCAAATCCACAGTTGGAGATCTATGCCGATGATGTGAAATGTGCCCACGGTTCCACAACCGGCGCCTTGGATAAAGACGCCCTTTTTTATCTTCGCTCCCGAGGATTAGATATGTTGTCTGCGAAAGCATTAATGGTTCGGGGCTTTGCCACCGAATTATTGGATTTAGTAAAACATGATGGTATTCGGGACTTTATCACAGATCGATTTGACACATGGCTCTTGGAGAATACAACAGCATGACCGTCCAAGAAACATTACAGGATTTGAACGACCTTTTCTCTATTTTTGATAATCCGAAAGACAAGTTTATCCAACTCATGGATATGGCTAAGGAATCAGGAGGATTGACCGAATCTGAAAAAACGGAGAAGAATAAGATCTATGGGTGTACATCCCAGGCCTGGGTTGTGGGAGATCGTGGCGATAATACAACTTTTATTTTTCGGACTGATTCTGATGCCATGATCGTGAAAGGATTGCTGATACTTTTAGAAAAAATATTCAGCGATAAACCCGTTAATGAGATCCTATCTGTGGACAGCACCGACATTTTGAATTCTGTCGGATTGAACGGCGCTGTAACCAGTCAACGGACCAACGGATTTTCCAGCGCGGTCGAAAAAATCAAGGGAATCGTGAAATGAATCAAGTACCGAACGAAGCTATCCGACTCCTAAGAGATGTTGATGCCAACATGGTTCCATCCGGTGATGAGGTGAAATTGGTCGCCGGGAATCTGGTACGTGTGACCCAGGCATTGGGCGGAAATTATACAATTCTGATTAATGGGAATATGGTTCAGATTTCTGCTGAGAATGCGGATGCCCTTGGATTTGAAGTCCTGAAAATTTCTGAAAGCGATGCGCCAAAAGGAAATCTTGAACACCAGATCTGGGATCAGCTCAAAACCTGTTATGATCCGGAAATTCCCATTAATATCGTTGAACTTGGACTCATCTATGGATTGGATATTTCTGATACGGATGAAGGGAAAAATGTGAATATCAAAATGACCCTGACAGCTCCCGGTTGTGGCATGGGTGGGGTTATTTCTGATGAAGTGGAACGAAAAGTGAAAGGGATCGAAGGTATTGAAGATGTATTGGTGGAACTGGTCTGGGAACCGCAATGGAACCGGGACATGATGAGTGAAGCAGCACAATTGGAATTGGGAATGTTTTAAAAGGCAATTCCTGCCACTAAGATCGCGAAATAACGCTAATTTTTATTAAAAATATTTTTATTAAAAACCAAAATTGAGAATGAAAACAGGTCGAGTTTTTCGATGAAAAATAAATCCTTCGTGATTCTTAGTGAACTAGGTGGCAATTAAACATGTTTTGTCCTGCAGAGATCAAAAAAGATTTCCCCATTTTTGCCGATTCAGATTTGGTTTATTTGGATAATGCAGCCACAACGCAAAAACCCCAATCTGTTTTAGATACAGTAGATTCACTTTACAAAGAAGCCAATGCCAATGTGCATCGAGCCCTTTATTCTCTGGGAAGCGAAGCCACAGAACGGTTTGAGACTTCCCGAAAAAAGGTAGCGGATTTTATAGGGGTATCCGAAAAAGAGATTGTTTTTACTAGCGGAACGACAGATTCCATTAATTTATTGGCTCGTTCTATTGGAAACACCTTAAAACCTGGAGATGAAATTTTAATTTCTGAAATGGAGCACCATTCCAATATTGTTCCCTGGCAACAGGCAGCCCAACGAACCGGCGCCACATTAAAATATTTATCCATTACGGAAACCGGTGAATTGGATCTTTCTGATGCGAATCAATATTTCACATCGAATACAAAAATTGTATCTCTCACCCATATGTCCAATGTTCTGGGGACAATCAATCCCATTAAAGAACTTTCGGCAAAAGCACACCAAGTTGGTGCAGTCATGATCGTGGATGGAGCCCAAGGTGCTTCTCATTTGCCCGTGGATATGAAAGAACTTGGCTGTGATTTCTATGCTTTTTCCGGACATAAAATGGTGGCGCCCACCGGTATTGGGATCCTCTGGGGAAAAACAGCATTGCTGGAAGAAATGGAACCATTTATGGGCGGTGGAGAGATGATAGAAACTGTTACCATGGAATCATCCACTTGGAATGATATTCCCTATAAATTTGAAGCTGGGACTCCGAACTTTGCTCAAGCGGTGGGACTTGGTGCAGCCATGGATTATTTAAAAAATATTGGCATGAATGAAATTGCTGATCATGAGAAAAAACTCACAAGATATGCATTAGATAAATTGAACCAAATCGATGACCTCCGAATCCATGGTTCTGCTAAAGATCGGGGTGGTGTGATCAGTTTTAATGTGGATGGGATTCATCCCCATGATCTGGCCCAATTTTTAAATGAAGATAATATTGCGATTCGTGTAGGGCACCATTGCGCACAGCCTCTTCTCAAAACCTTGGGAGAAACGGCTACGGCAAGAATGAGTTTTTATATTTATAATGATGAATCGGATGTGGATAAATTTTGTGATAGCATTTCGGATATTCAAAAGTTATTTTGACCCTTTCCTTTCCTTTTCCCCAGAATGGGGAAAACAGAAATAGGGGAAAAATAGTTGGAAAAATAATCAAAAGAAATCTAATAATATAAACATGTCAACTGAATCCATTAATTTAAATCAAAAATTCAAATTATTCTCCGACAATTGGTCTCCCAAGGTGATCGCCGAAATGAATGATTATCAATTCAAATTGATAAAAATTAATGGCGAATTCATTTGGCATTCGCATGATGACACAGATGAAGCATTTATTGTAATCAATGGAGAACTCACAATAAAATTCAGAGATGGAAAAGTAGATATAAAAAAAGGTGAAATGTTTATCGTTCCTAAAGGTGTCGAGCATAAACCAATTGCAAAAAATGAATGCCAAATTATGGTCATAGAGCCAAAAGGTGTTGTGAATACCGGTGATAAGAAAAGTGATTTAACGGCAAAAAATAATGTGTGGATATAAGTTCACTCATCCAAGGCGGGTATAAAGCCAGGCATGATAGTAATCTTTACATGATTTTACTTACATTTGTCATTCCGGAAATTGCGAAGTAATTATCCTGCGTTCATTTCTAATTTACTGGATGCCGGCTTTGTAGCCGGTATGACAACAAATTATCAATAATTAAAACAAGTACTGTCATTCCGGAATTTTCGGAGAAAATAACCGGAATCCAGTTATCAAAATAAAAATGACCTATTATGTTTACATCTTAGCAAATAAAAGAAATGGAACATTATACACAGGAGTCACCAATAATTTAGAAGCTCGAATGTATCAACATAAAAATGGAATCGGGAGTAAATTCACATCAAAATACAGTGTGGATATGCTTATGTATTATGAAGAAACGGATGATATTGGTGAAGCAATACATCGAGAAAAACAATTAAAAAAATGGAAGCGCGCTTGGAAAATGTCATTGATCGAAGAATCGAATCCAAGTTGGAAAGATTTAGCAGAGGAATGGTTTGATTAATATTTCTGGATACCGGCTCAAAGGCCGGTATGACAACAAATGTTTAATCACATCATCAATTTGTCATTCCGGAAATTGCGAAGTAATTATCCTACGTTCATTTCTAATTTACTGGATGCCGGATCAAGTCCGGCATGACAGCGTAAAAAGATGAAAACAATTTTATTAGACGATTTTTTAGATGAAGGAATTATCCGCGAGAAATCATTCCGAAAAATGGTGGATGAACTAGATTTTGACCAATACCAAGATAAAAAAGTCATTATTAAAGGCTGTGCCAGTGTCATGGTGCCAACATGGGCATATCTAATGTTAATTGCTCAACTCGCCCAAGTTGCTGATAAGATCTATTATGGCGAACCGCGATATGCTGTGAAAGTATTTAACCGAAAATAAATTTAAGATTATGGAAGTATATCATCCATGAATGACCGCGTCAGTTGGGAAAAATATTTTATGAATATTGCCACAGAAGTGGCCACACGATCCACTTGTGACCGAAAACATGTTGGAGCAGTCATTGTTCGAGAAAAAACAATTTTATCCACTGGATATAATGGGAGTATAAAAGGCCTTCCCCATTGTGATGAAGCGGGGCATGAAATGGTGGATGGCCATTGCGTCCGCACTACACACGCAGAAGCGAATGCAATCGTGCAGGCAGCAAAAAATGGTGTGGGAATAAAAGATGGCGAAATCTATGTGACAGCTTCCCCCTGTTATAATTGCTTTAAACTCATTGCCAATTCCGGAATCAAAACAATCTATTATGATGAATTTTATAGAGAGGACCGCATTATCAATCATGCAAAAGAAGCTGGCATAGAATTAATTAATTTGGATTAAGCTTATTTAAATTATTTTTGATTTCCAGTATTTCACCCTTTGCAGTAAACAGAAATAATAGTCTAAACTTCAGGGTGAAACAACTTTACCCCATTTTCTTTATTTTTTCATTTCTATCTGCAGAGATCCATGATGTGTCCATCCCGGAAAATGATACCGCCAGTTATAATTATGCCGACTTTCGGATGTGGGTGAATGATTCAACCGATACACTCCGGGGCATTTACTGGTTCATGCATCCCAATAATGGGGATTCCCGTAATATTGTAACAGACAGCAATTACCAAGTTCTGGTAGACAGTCAGGGGTTTGCCCTCATGGGCGCTCATATTTTTAATATGCATATGAATACGGGCATCGCCGATGCGGTGATTGCCGCCATGGATTCCTTTGCTGTTTTATTCAGCCACGATGAATTGGAATTCGTTCCATTTTTCATTAATGGATATTCCTGGGGCGGACAGTTTGGCTATCATTTCACTAAATGGATTCCGGAAAGGATTGTTGGGTTTATTACCCAAAAAGGTGGATATCACAATACGGATCCTGCCGGAAACGCCATTGAAGTCCCGGGGCTCATGTTTGTAGGGGAAGATGATCTCCCCTATCGTATTGAAAATTTGACCGGCATCTTTTTAGATCATCGCCCTTTGGGTGCAAAATGGATTCTTGCCATGGAACAAGGGGCGGGACACACACAAATTACAGATCATCCATTTTTGGATTCATTTTTTAATACTGTCACTGACCTGCGACTCCCGGATTCTATTGATGTATTCCAGCCCATTATTTTGAATAATCTCACCGATTCATTGGGGTGGTTTGGGGATCAAGATTCTTGGACCATTGGCTCTTATGAATGTTATGGCGGCATTGTTGATTCATCATCGTGGTTCCCATCAAAAAATGTTGGTGAAGGATGGCAATATTTTGTTTCAGAAGGCGAGGTTACTGATACGAGTGAATGTGATGGATCTATCGGCATAGATATTCGCATTCCTATGCCCACAGATTTCATACTTTATCATCCCTACCCCAATCCATTCAATCCAACCACCACGCTTCGTTTTGATATTCCTTCGAATACCACAAAACCCGTATTAATTAATATTTATGATATAACAGGTAGTGTAGTTGAAACGGTGATCAATGAGAAAATAGAATCAGGACACCACGAAATCCAATGGAATGTAACTGCTTCATCCAGTGGTATATATTTTGTTGAACTACGAATTGGAGAAGAGCGATTAGTTCAAAAATTATTATACATTAAATGATTAACAACCGATGAACTCCAGTTATTTATAAATTTTTCTTAGTAAGTGTAAGATGTATCCATTTAATTTACTTTATGAAAAATCTATTCACATTTATCCCCATGGTTCTTATTCCGATATCACTCTTTTCCCAGAATGAGGTGTGTTTTGAACTAGAGGAAAATCCCAACCCCAATCATTCTGCATTTGGGATTTTTTCAAAATATGTAAATGTGCTGGGTATTATTCACATCTATGCCGAATCTAATATCTCTGATGAAAAGGTACTTCACGTGGCAGCTATTGCCGCAGAACTATTAGATAATAATGAAGACGGGGTTGTAGATGATCCGCTCATTGAAGCTTCCCTTATAGAATTAAATACGATTATGCCGGTTTTCCAGTCAGAAAATGGAAATTCGATCGATACTTTCTTTGATAATCTTGAAGATGATGGATGCCTTGGAGCCGTATTATTCAGAAACGAAATTGACCCAAGCCAACCAGGACATTGGGGAGACGACGCCACGGTAGAGGAAGTATTACACACCATCAATTCTTGCGGGCATGTAGAAGTCTATCCTTCCCTTTATGCTCTGGAACCAAACTCGTCTGATCTGACTGATGCCATGGATATGGCTCGAGGCGGTCAATTCATCAACATTCCAGATCCTTATCCAGAGGAAGCCTGGTATCACTACGATGATTGGACCTGCGAATACGATTGTATGGCTATGGAATAT
>ENA-ORDI01001584-ORDI01001584.1-marine-metagenome-genome-assembly--contig:-NODE-1584-length-12276-cov-3.644397_pt1 | contig 12276 bp, 11 predicted proteins | sample MGYA00248628_ERZ508525 | MGnify/ENA primary metagenome ERZ508525 (study PRJEB26195, sample SAMN05422138) | marine metagenome | isolation source: East of Porto Seguro, South Atlantic Ocean | place...
TTTCCATTCCCCATTATGGTATGCTGTAAAATCTTGCATTTTTGGCATTGGATACACTCCTGATTTAATTTTTGATTATACATTAATATTATTTAATAATTTTTGCAAGTTTTTAATGTTGACAAATTTTTTCTAATCTTTAAAATCGAAACCCTAGGTATTTTTATAATATGTGCAGTATTAAATAAAAACTGTAATTTATTATTATAAGAATTCCAGAAATTAATTCTTTCATAAGGAGACATTATGAAAAATTTTAAATTGCTTACAAAATTATTTGTATTTACTTCGCTATTATCTTTTATGATAGCCTGTACAACAACTGAAACTGTAGAAGTTATTAAAGAAGTTCCAGTTGAAAAAATAGTTGAAAAAATTGTTGAAAAAGAAGTAATAAAAGAAGTAATAAAAGAAGTAGTAAAGGAAGTGGTAATAGAAGTCGCTCCTGCACCAACATATGCTAAAAGTATAAATGTTAGAGATGTTTTCTTTTTTACTGAAGGTTTTACCCCACCAAGAGGCGGGTCATTCTTTGAACACAGAATTTCTCAACAAATTTATGAAGGTCTTTCTGCTTTAAATACTCCTATGGTAACAAGAGGAGACTCTGCAGTACCTGTTCCAAACTTGGCAGAGAGTTGGAAGATTTCAGGAGATGGAACTACTTATACTTTTAAAATTAGAGAAGGTGTTAAATTTACAACTGGTAATTCATTAACTGGTCAAGCAGTTGTTGATTCTTTAAAGAGATCTATATTTGTAATAGAATTAGATAAAGCAACAGCAAGATTTTCATGGGTCACTGATATAGTAAGTATTGATGCTACTGGTGACATGGAAGTTACTATGGTTCTGAAAAATTCTTTTGCTCCTTTGCTAGCTATATTAGCATCTAAGCAATTCTTGATTGTAGATGCTGCTGAATTGAAAAAGCATGAAGAAGAAGGCGATTGGGGAGCAGCCTGGGGTGCAACTAATTCTGTTGGTACAGCGGCTTTTAAAATTGACTCATGGGTTCCAGAACAAAGATTAACATTAAAAAGAAATAAAGATTATTGGGGCGGACACGATGGAGTTGGTCCTGGAGCTGATCAATTAGTATTTTCTAATATCCCTGAAAATGCAACTGCTGAATTGATGATCGCAAAAGGTGAAGTTGACGTAGCTTTACAGATGGATCCTATATCTTTAAAAACACTTGATCTTCAGCCAAAAGTATATACTTTTTCTTATCCTTCATTAATAACATGTAATTTCTTAATTGATAGAAGAAATGAACATGCAGCTAATGATGAGATTTTTAAAGCTATACATATGGCTATAGACTACGAAGGTTTGTTATCAGTAGTAGCTATGGGACTTGGTTCAGTTCATCAAAGTTTGATACTACCAGGTATGTTAGGTCATGATCCTGCAATTTCAAATCAATGGTCATATGAACCTGAAAAGGCAAAAGCAATTATAGCTGAACAAGGCTATCCAGATGGTTTTTCAATTAAATTGCAAAGTCGTGCTGGTGCTTGTGGATCAGTTGTTTATACTAAAGGTATTGAATTTTTACAGGCTAGCTTGAAAAAAGCTGGAATTAAAGCAGAAATTGTACAATCTACAGGAGCAAAATTTTGGGGACAAATTATTGATGGTACACTTAAAGATATGGGTATCTCTGGTTTAGGTGCAACATACTTTGACCCAGATAACCCTGCATCAGTAAGAGCTACATCTGAGTGTTTCTTGTTAGGTATAGAACAACACAACAAAACAGTAGCAGATAAATTGAAAGATTTAGTTGCTAAAGGTAGAGCTGAAACTGATAACGATAAGAGACATACCATATACAGAGAACTTAATGCACTTATGGTCGCTAATTGTGGTGAAATTACAGTATTGCAGGTAGCTGATACTGTTGCTCTTAGAACAAACATGAGTAATGGTATTGCTATGCCACATGCTTTTAGTTTGGACTTCAGATATTTAAGAAAAGCTGAATAATCTAAATTAAATAAATTTAGTATTTCATGGAAGGAGCAATTTCAATTGAAATTGCTCCTTCTCTCATATCTCTTATATAAATAATCAACTCTAAAAGTTATGAACATCGGTAAATTTATATTACGTAGATTGTCTTTACAAATATTTGTATTGCTTGGATTGACGATGTTTACTTTTATATTAATGTTTGGATTACCAGGAGATCCTGCAGCATTATTATTTAGTGCTGGAGGCATCGCAGCCGGAATGGATGAATATCATGCTTTTCGGGCAAAATGGGGATTGGATTTACCAATGTGGAAACAATATCTTAATTTTGTTGGTAATTTAATAAGAGGAGATATGGGAACTTCCTTAGTTACAAGAGCTCCTATAATTGATAATCTGAGAGCTTATTTCCCCGCTACAATTGAATTAGCTTTTGTTTCATTTATTTTTGCAACTGTGATGGGAATCCCATTAGGAGTTATTTCTGCCTTGAAGAGAAATAGTTGGATTGATCATGCAATTAGAGCAGTTTCCTTATTTGGTGTTTCAATGCCTATTTTTTGGCTTGCTATTATTATGCTTATTATTTTTTATTATTATTTAGGAATAGTACCTTCTTCTCAAAGAATTGATTTGGACATGGAAATCCCAAAACATATAACAGGTTTTTATTTAATAGATACTATTATCACAGGTTATTGGGATGGATTTTTCAATGCTGTCCATCATTTAATGTTACCCTCATTTATATTAGGTTTTTCTGTTGTTGGATTATTAGCACGTGTTACCAGGGCAAGTATTTTAGAAGTTATCAGCCAGGATTATGTAAGAACAGCCAGATCTAAGGGATTACAAGAAAAAACAGTAATAGGCCGGCATGTTATGCGAAATGCCTTAATACCAACTATTACTATATTAGGTTTACTAGTAGGAGGTTTGCTTTCTGGGGCTGTTTTAACTGAGACGATTTTTGCTTGGCCAGGTGTTGGAAGATTTGCGGTTCAATCTATTATGCTTTTGGATAGATTAGCTGTAGTAGATGTTACCATTTTAATTGGAGTAGCATTTTCAACTGCTAATATGATTGTTGATATTGTGGTGGCTTTTTTAGATCCAAGGATTAGGTATTAAATGGTTGATCAGGAAATAACATTAAGACCACAAAAAAATACTTTTATTGAGTTAATTAATGCTGTGAAAATTAATCCCCCTGCTGTATTCTCTTTGGTTATACTATTTATATATGTGTTTATAGGCTTGTTTGGTTCAATGTTAGCCCCTTATGAATTCGATGAAATGGGAGTAGGGATCCCTCTTCAAAAACCTAGCTGGGAATATTTGTTTGGCACAGATGAATTTGGAAGAGATGTTTTTAGTAGAGTGTTAGCTGGGGGTATTATAAGTTTACGTATAGGTGTATTAGTGGTAGGTATAGCTGGTACTTTTGGTTCATTAGTTGGATTGGTAAGTGGATATATTGGCGGATGGATAGATGAATCTATAATGAGGATTACAGATATTTTTTTATCAGTACCTGATTTAGTTATGGCTTTAGTTATAGCAACTTCATTAGGAGCAAGTATAGATGCTGCAATAATTGGAATAACTTTAGTTAGATGGACAGGGTATGCCCGATTAATAAGAAGTGGTGTTATTGCAGAAAAAGGAAAGGATTATATTACGGCATCACGTGCTTTAGGATTACATCCTTCGAGGATTATATTTAAGCATATCTTTCCTAATAGCTACACTGCTACTCTTGTTCAGGCAACTTTTGATTTTGGATTAGCAATTCTTTTTGCATCAGGATTAAGTTTTGTTGGTGCAGGTGCTCAACCTCCAGAGCCAGAATGGGGAGCTCTGGTTGCATCAGGAAGGCAATATGTCCGAGCTGCGTGGTGGATACCGATATTTCCTGGGTTTGCTATTTTTGGAGTTGTGCTAGCTTTTAATATACTTGGTGATACTTTAAGAGATTTTTTGGACCCTAAATTAAGGCATTCAATGGATCAAAAGCATTGATATTTAAATTATAGGTCTTTTATTTTGCCAAGGTTTTTCTAATTCAAATACTCTCGAAGCCTGTAATACACCTACTTCATTTTCTTTTGCTCCAATAATTTGTAGACCTACCGGCATATTATATTTTGTAAAACCACTGGGAATACTTGCTCCCGGATTACCACTCCAGTTAAATAAAGCTGTGAATTGTTTACACGCAAAATTCCATGATGAATAATCGAGATCATTTTCAATGAATTTATCTTCTCTGGTTATTTTAACAATCTTTAGTTTTCCGTTTTCAACAATATGTTTTTCATCGCATCTGTTTGCTGTGAACGCGCTAGTAGGAGTTGCAATAAAATCATAATTAATAAATAAAGATGATATGTAATCCCTTAACTCATATAATTTTGTCAGAGCCTGAATATATTGCTCAGAAGTTATTAATTTTCCTCTTTCAATAGTATTTCTAACATGTGGCATTAATTTAGAGGGATCTTGCTCATAATATGATTTGTAATTTGCATAAGTTAATGCGATGGTTAAAATAGAGTCAAGTTCTTCATATTCATTAAGGTCAATGTTAAACTCAAGATCTTCTACAATAGCACCATGTTTTTCAAATATATTCATTGCTTGTTTATTTACTTTAATCACTTCTGGGTCAACGCTACGGCAATTTAAATTTGATGACCAGGCAATTTTTTTGCCTTTTATACCGTTGTCTATATTTTTTAAAAAATCTGGGGCAGGAGTAGCGATTGTACCTGGTTCAGCCTCAGGGTGCGGACCTGACATTGCTTGTAATAAAAGAGCGCTGTCTTTAACATACCAACTCATTGGTCCCATGCACGAGTAATTTACAGGATGCCAACTCATTCTGCTGGCGTGTCTTCTTGGAACCCTTCCCTGAGTTCCTTTTATACCATAAATTCCAGAAAATGAGGAAGGGATCCTAATTGATCCTCCGCCATCTGATCCTTGGCCAAAAGGATGTACTCCTGACGCTACAGCAGCTGCTGTTCCCCCACTTGAACCTCCCGGGGTATGCTCTAGATTCCAAGGATTTCTGCAATCATCTCCCAACTTGTTTTCTGTTCCGCCGCTTGCACCAAATTCAGGGACATTGGTTTTCCCAAGAATTACTCCATCTTCATTTTTTATTCTTTCAACACCTAATTGATCTATTTCAGAAACACTATTTTCTAAAAACAAGGAACCTTTAGTAGTTCGGTATCCTTTAACAGGTTCTAAATCTTTGATTGAAGTTGGAACACCCCCTAACAAACCAACAGGATCTCCTTTAGCTATTTTTTCATCAACTAGTTTAGCACTATTGATAGCTAAGTCATGAGTAATAGTTAAAAATGCATTTGTTTTGTGATTAGTTTCTTCAATTTTTTTAAGAGCAAGTTTTGTAAGTTCAATTGAGGAAATTTCTTTATTTTGGATAAGGTTTTTTAATTCAACAGCGGATTTATTCAGTAAATTTGAGTCTGACATTATTCAACCTCTCAATAAATATTTGATTTAATTATACACTGCCTTCAAAATTATGCTGCCTCCACGATTCATATACAATAATTGAAACAGCATTTGATAAATTTAGACTCCTGTTATTTGGTTTCATTGGAATACTAAATACATTTTCTTTTGGGATTTTTCTAATAATATCTTCACTTAATCCATTTGATTCAGACCCAAATAGAATAGCGTCACTTTTTTTAAATTTAATTGTTGTATAACTTTTATTAACCTTTGAAGTAGCTGCTAGTATTCTGGTAGGATTAACAGTTTTAATAAAATGATCCAAACTATCGTGAATTTTAACTTTTGCTGTATCATGATAATCTAATCCGGCCCTTTTGAGCTGCGTGTCATTCAAGTTAAATCCAATTGGCTTAATAAGATGTAAAGAATAACCAGTATTTGAGCAAAGCCTAATTATATTTCCAGTATTAGGAGGAATTTCAGGGTTAACTAGTACTATATTAATCATTTAAATAATTATAATAACTATTATTAATAAAAAAGAATAAATAGTTAACGGGGTAATACACCCTAATCTTTTAAACAATTTTTATTCCTCCTGTTACAAAAAAATTTTGAAGTTAAGTTTATGAATAAAAAATACCTTTTAAAAAATGCTACGATATATGATGGCTCGGGGTCAAATCCATTTAAAGGAAATCTTTTAATTAATAATGGAAAAATAGAAGAAATTGGGAATATTGATAATGTAGATGCAGAAGTTATTGATATAAAAAACAAAGCTCTTTCACCAGGATTTATTGATATGCATGCACATGATGACATCGCAATGTTTGTATATCCTGATATGGATTTTAAATTGATGCAGGGAGTTACAACAAATGTTAATGGTAATTGTGGTTCTGGAGTAATTCCCCACAGTTCCGCTGATATTATTAATTGGCATCCGAATTTTGATGGAATACCTGAATGGAGCTCTTATGGTGAATATTTGGAATTAGTAGATAAATCCAAAACAAGTATTCATTCAGCTTTTCTTGTAGGGCATGGGCCAATCCGCAAAGCTACTACCGGGAACGAAAAGCGTATGCCTACCCAATCAGAATTTGATGTTATGAAAGCTTGGATTAAAGAAGGTATGGAAGAAGGAGCTGTAGGTTTCTCTACTGGGTTAATATATGAACCGGGTAGATATTCTAACACTGAAGAGTTAATTGAATTAGCTAAAGTTATATCATCTTATAATGGCGTGTATTTTAGCCATATGCGAAATGAGGCGGGGCATCTTATCAGATCCATTGAAGAAACTATACGAATTGGTGAAGAAGCCGGATGTTCTATTGAAATATCGCATCATAAAGTTTCCGGTCAGGAAAATTGGGGGAAATCTGTAGAATCTTTAAATTCAATAGAAGAAGCAAGAAGTAGAGGATTAAATGTTCATTCAGATCAATATCCCTATAATGCAGGTAGCACTTCCTTATTTGCTGTTGTTCAAAATAATGCATTTAATGAAAAATCTGTAGATGGGGGTATGGGCTCACAGACTGGAGATAAAATATTAATTGCAGGTTCTGCTAAAGATCCATCATTGGTAGGTAAAACTTTAGGTGATCTTTGTGATGAATATGATTTACCTGAACAGGAAGCTGCAGAAAAATTATTAAAAATAGATTCGGGAATCTTTGTTGTTACAGAAGGTATGGTCGAGGATGATGTTGCCAGAATCTTAGCTCATCCAACTACAATGATAGGATCTGACGGAGTTCCTCTTCCGGGTAATCCACATCCAAGATTATATGGTTGCTTTCCAAGAGTATTAGGTAAATATTCAAGAGAAGAAGGTGTGATAAGCATGCAAGAAGCTATACATAAAATGACAGGACAATCAGCAGAAAAAGTAAATTTAAATGATAGAGGATTTATCAGACCGGGGTTAAATGCAGATATAGTAATATTTGATGAAGATACTATTATTGACAAAGCTACATATGAAAAACCACGTGCATATCCTGAAGGTATAATTCATGTTTTTGTTAATGGTGAATTAGCAGTTGAAGATGGAAAACAAACAGATCTTAGAGCAGGCAAGGTAGCGAGAAGATCATAATTATTTTGTAATAATTATTTCTTTTGCTTTGAATCCTGTATCTTCTCTTTGCCCACTAACTGAAATAGTTGTATTTATAGATAAATCAGATTTATCAACTGTACTCGTTGATTTAATTAAAGTTGAATCATTTATAAAAATTTGAATTGTTCCCATTTCTGTTTCAATTTCTAAATGATCATTTTTAATTTTGGTTATTTTGCCTGATAAAGAGCGGGATGGTCTAAAGTTCTCTGTTTCTATATCTGGTTTTGATCTCTGGAGATTTGGTAAAGGATTTAAATTTGACCTGTTTTGAGCAAACCCTGCTCGTAGTTTATTTCTGAGATCTTCTGGAACTTCGTCTAAGGTTATTTCGCCTGCTTTTAATTTTGTTAATATTTCCTGTTCTTTTTCAGTATAATTATTTTCATTGCTTTTTAACTCGGATTCTGTTTTCCCAGGAGGGTTTGATTTTAAATATTGCTCGCCTCCATTTTTAGCAAGATTGATATTTTTGTTTGCATTATTATTTCCATTATAAAAACCTATTGAATATGTCCCGCCTATTAAAATTGCAATTGATATTATTAAAATTAAATTACGCATATGTCAAAGTCTCCTTATTATATTTATTATTGGTACCTTAGTGCCTCAACTGGTTGCAATTTGGATGCTCTTAATGCAGGGAAAATTCCAAAAAATAATCCTGTAGCAGCTGACACACCAAAAGCTAAAAATGCTATGTCAAAAGTAAATTCAGTATTGAATGTAAATCCATTTTCTCCTGATGGCGGGATCTGAGCAATTGAATATAATGCAAGCCATCCAAGAAATATCCCTACTAACCCTCCTATTGAGCTAAGTACAACTGATTCAGATACGAATTGTAATAATATATCTTTTCTTTTAGCTCCAAGACTTTTTCTTATACCAATTTCTCTTGTTCTTTCAGTAACAGATACTAACATAATATTCATCACCCCAATCCCCCCTACTACTAATGAAATTCCAGCTATAGCTGCTAAAAATAATGTTATACCTTGAGTTACAGTTTGAAATGTTTCTAATATGTCTTGTTGGTTTAGAATTTGAAAATCATCTTCATCTCCTGAGCCAATTTTATGATTGAATCTAAGTACACTTGTTGCTTCTAGTAGCGCTTTATCTATACTGTCAGAATTTATTGCTTCTACAACTATTGTATTTAAATTCACTGTTCCAGCTTTTGGTTGGTTATTAGATAGTCTATAATGAGCTGTTGTTACAGGTATTAATGCTCTGTCATCAATACTTGTACCTCCAAACCCTCCTCCTTTTTCATCTAAAACACCTATGACTAGCATATTTCTCCCATTTATTCTGATGTTTTGACCAACCGGATTTCTGTTACCCAATAATTCTTCTGCAGCATTCACTCCTAATACTGCTACTTCTGAGAGGTTTTCAACATGTAAATCTGATATAAATGAACCATATTTCATATCCAGACTTCTTACTGTTTTATAATTTTGAGTAACACCATATACTTGAGTGTATTTCCAATTATTCCCAAAATTTATTTTGCTCATTTGAACTAATTCAGGTGTAACTGATTTGACTGACGTGTTTTGTCTGTGTTCAGAAAGTATTTCAGCATCTTTTAAGGATATTACTGATGCGGTTCCTGTTTTAGAATCTCTTGAAGGAGTTATATAAATCAAATTGGTTCCTAAAGATTCAATTGTATCTGTGACAGATTTTTCAAACCCTTTACCCATTCCCATTAAAGATATAACTGATAATATTCCTATGACAATACCAAGCAATGTTAAACTTGATCTCAGTTTGTTTGTACCCAAAGAATTGAGAGAAGTTTTAAATATATCTATTAAATTCATGCTCGATTTTGTTTGTCATTAATAATTTCACCATCTCTAAAAGATATAATCCTATTTGTTTGATCAGCTATGTGATTTTCGTGAGTTACAATAAGTACAGTCATGTTGGATTCTTTATTTAAATTTTTCAAAATTTCTATTATTTCAGTCCCGGTTTTGGTATCAAGTGCCCCGGTAGGTTCATCAGCTAATACTAACAACGGGTTTTTAACCAGTGCTCGTGCAATTGATACTCTTTGTTGCTCTCCACCTGACATTTCAGCGGGTTTATGGTGCATTCTTTCTTCCAGCCCAACTTTTGTTAAAGCTTCTATTGCTTTATCTTTACTTTTAGGATTGCTTGTGTAAGCTAATCCCATCATTACATTATTAAATGCACTTATTCTGGGTAATAAATTATATGTTTGAAAAACAAACCCAACTTTTTCACCTCTTATTTGTGCCAGTTGATTATCATCTAATTTACCAACTTCTATATTATCTAAATAATAATCTCCTTTTGACGGGATATCGAGACAACCTAAAATATTCATCAAAGTTGATTTTCCGGATCCTGATGGACCCATGATCGATGCGAATTCTCCTTGATTAATATCTAAGTTTACAGATTTCACAGCATTTACATTAATACCAGACAATGTGTAAGTTTTGGACACATTTTTGAGTTTAATCAATTGGCCCTACTTCTTGGTTCAGCGGAAGGAGGTCCACCTCTGATATCTCTAGTTGGAATATTTGGTACCTCCATTACAATCATATCATTAGAATTAATCCCACTTAGTACTTCAACCCAAATAGCATCTGAATCACCTATGGTGATTATTTGTTCTATAATTTCTCCATTATTTATTATCTTTACTGTTGGATTGTCAAATGTCCCGTATAAACTTTGTATAGGGATAAGATTTATACCATATTTTGCTTTGATAATTACTCGGGCTGTTGCACTTAGACCATCTTTTAATTTTATATTTTCAGGTACTATGACTGAAATTTTCACCTGAAAAGATCTTACTCCCTGCGATACAGTTGATGCAGATGCTACATTAAATAATTCACCATCAAGTTCAATATCTTTCAGAGCATCAGTTATTATGATTGCTTTAAGATTTTGTTTAAGGTAGAGTACGTCAACCTCATCAACATCTCCGGTAAATTCAACATTATTCGGGTTGGCAATATTAATGATTACATTATTTGTGGTAATAGTGTCACCTTCTTCAAATTTGATATCAGTTATAATTCCATCAAAAGGAGCTTTCAAAATAGCTCCTGACAGAATATTTTGTGAATTTCTAAGCAGAGCCTGAGTATTTTTCAATTGAGCTTCTTTTAAGTTTATTGATTCTGTTTTCCCTCCCATCTTCATTTCATCTAGCATTTCTTGTTTATCTTTGGTATCTGCTTCAAGTTGTTTTACATAATACTCTTTTTTACTAATATCTAATTTTGATGGATTTTTTAACTTTAACAAATCTTCTTCAAGGTTTTTCAAAGTTTCTTTATTAATAGTTAATTGATGTTTTAATTGTTCTTCTTTCTCTGTTTGTGATCTCGATAAAATTTCTTTATATGTCTGTTCAGCTGTTCTAAACAAAGCTGATTTATTTTGAAATGCACTTTGGGCAGTGTCAATTGCCTTATCTTTTTCGATATTTTTTTCATTCAAGGTTGATATTGCTGTATTGTAAGTATCCCAGGAATCTTTCAACTCTTTTTTGATACATGTTTTAACAATAGTTACAGTACCTATTGTGTTTACAGGTAGGACTGGTGTGTTATCACAAGTAATCCATATATCTTTGCTAGATGATTCATTCCCAATTGTAGCAGGATTTAAATGAAGCCATCCGTAAATGATTAATTCATTCCATTCAGTTTTAATATTGTCTATAGGATTAAGATAGATATCTCTGGTGATTGCTCCCTCGGTAAATATTTGAGTCAAACTAGTATTCCATGAATTGAGAATTTCATCGGTGCTTATTAAATATTTGGAATCTGTTTTGATTCCAAACCATTTATTCAGGTTATCAAAGTATTCGTTTTTAAAATTTGTTATATCTTCTGTATAGGGTTCGAGGGTTTTTGCCCATTGAGATTTTGTAAGGTTTAAAGTTCTAACTGAATTATCTTTAGCTATTTTTGCTATATCATAATTTGACTTTGCATTATCCATGTCAACTTTTTTGCCGTTTTGCATATAGTAATTTAAATCAAATTCGGATTTTAGAAGTGTTATTTTCACATCAGATATAGCTTTTCCTTTTAAAGCAATCAGGTTAGGATCACCGGTTTTGGTATTGTTCAAATCGTCTTTTGCATCAAGTAATGATGATATGGTTACACTTAATTGATATTCTGCTGTTGCAATCTGGGTATTGGTATAGGGTTTTATGGTATCTTCTAGAGCTTCTTTTGCAGTCTGTACATTTGCTAATGCCTGAGCTACATCTTTTTCTAATTCAGTAATTTTAATATCTTCAAGAGTAGCAATAATATCACCTTTTGAAACTGTAGAATTTTCATCTACATGAATCTTAGATATTTTTCCTGGACTCGTGAATAACAAGTCTTCATTAGTAGAAAATTTTAATTGTCCACTAATTGAGACTTCTGAGATCAGATCACCTTTTTGCATCAAAATTATTTGCTGGTTTTTTTCAACAATTGTGTTATCAGATCCTACATAACTTTTAAATACGAAAACGGAAATTAAAGTTGCTACTATGAATAATGCAGATAATGCTGAAATTTTCCCCATTTTCATAATATTCAGTCCATTTGCCAACATTTTTTTCATCTTTGTGTTTGCCTTTACTCTCTATTTGT
>ENA-ORDI01001593-ORDI01001593.1-marine-metagenome-genome-assembly--contig:-NODE-1593-length-12258-cov-4.548067_pt1 | contig 12258 bp, 15 predicted proteins | sample MGYA00248628_ERZ508525 | MGnify/ENA primary metagenome ERZ508525 (study PRJEB26195, sample SAMN05422138) | marine metagenome | isolation source: East of Porto Seguro, South Atlantic Ocean | place...
AACGATGGGAGAGGTGCGTCTGGATGACGGAAAACTGGGCCAAATGGGCTTCTGAACACGGCCAAATCACCAAAATCGCGCTGTCAGAAGGTTGCGGAGGGAAAACAATTCTAGTGGTGGTGAAATTTTCGTAAGATCATGGTGATTTTGGTAACAATCCAGCGGCCACGTCGGCTTGGCCCTCGGATTTCTGGAAGGTGGACAAAAAATCTCAAAATTCTGTCAAATCCTAAAAACGAAAATTATGGGGGCAGGCCAGACACCGCGTCAAAATCGGTAGCTGTCAGATCGGGTCTGAATTACTACAGGGCACCTCTAAGAATTCAATATTCCAAATTGACGATCCTTATAAATCAAGGGCTTAGGTCTGAAAAAAGCCTGGAAATCGCCATTATTAGAAGTGCCCTACAGTTAAACCCTCGACACCTTCACACCCCAGGAATGCGATACCAATTTTAAACGCCCTGGATATGCGTAAATCTACTCGGAAAAATCTCTAGGGCAGGTCACGTCCAAGCGGCGCTTGACGAGGGCTTCTTGTTTGGTCTCTAAACTTAAATCATTGAAATTATTAAAAGCGTGCCTGTTCGATGGAATTCATCAAGAAAAATTTTCAGCCCATTATCTTCCTCGTCGCCGCGATCTGGGCGGTGGAGGTCGTTAACCTCCTCCTCGGCCACAGCCTGACGTCGTGGGGCATCCTGCCGCGCCGGGTGAGCGGGCTGATCGGGATTCCGCTTGCGCCCTTCCTTCACGCCGGATTGTGGCACATCGTTTCGAACACAGTGCCCCTGCTGATCCTGGGCGGGCTCACCCTGACCGGCGGCAAAACGTGGTTTTGGGGGAATACTGTCGGGATCGTATTATTGTCGGGGATCCTCGTCTGGCTGTTCGCGCGTGGCATGCTTCACGTCGGCGCCAGCGGTCTGGTGTTCGGGTATTTCGGCGCCTTGTTAGGCCGCGCCTACTTCGAGCGCGGCTTCATCTCCATCGCCGTTGCATGCCTCACGATGATCCTCTACGGCGGCATCCTGTGGGGCCTCCTGCCGCTTAGAAATTACATTTCCTTCGAGGGCCACCTGTTCGGCCTGATCGCCGGCATCGCCGTCGCCTGGCTGGATCATAAGTTTCAGTCCCGGACCGGGGACACCTAACCGCCGGCGCTGGTCGCGCGTCTGCCAAAGCCGCCCCGGGCAACCGTGCGGGTGCGGGCTCTCGGCTGGCGGGTCTGTGACTTGGCGACCTTGGTGCGCCCGTTGGCGGTCGCGGCGCCAACGCGGCCACCGCTGGAGGTATAGTAGCGGTTGGGATTGCCACTCGTGCGATAGAGTGGCTGCGTGAACACGGAGCCGCCCCGGGGCGCCAACATATAGCCCATCATGAAGGGCAGCCAAACCGAGCCGCCGGACATACGATTCTGGTAACACCTGTTGTAGCCGTAGTCGGAGTAACAGTTCCCGGAAGTCGCATAGCGGGGGGCGACTTGGTTGTGGAGGTTCTGCGCCTTGGTGAACTCGGCCTTGCATGTCGCCTCGTCGGTAACGCCGGCCTTAACGCAAGCCTCGACCGAAGGATACGTCAGCGCTTCCTCCTCGGCTTCCTCGCCGAAGACGTAGAAGGTGAGGCCGAGTACGCCCGCCCCGAGAAGCGCCAGCTTGAATTTGTCAGCGAGTTTCATTCCGGGGACCCCTTTCTCAGACCGTCATGCTGGTGGCGTTGAGGATGCCCGCGACCAGAGACGCGACGCCAAGCCAAATACCGGCCGCGACCTCGCCCGCTTCGATACGCTCGGAAACCCTCGGCATCGGCATGCGGACGAGGAAATAAACAAGGATCTGAACGATCATCGCGACGATCCCCCAAAGCACCAAATCGATGAGGCTCAGCGAATTCAGCATGACGCTGGCCAGCGGCAGGGCAAAACCGATCAGGCTGCCCGAAAACGCAACTGCGGCGGCGACCGAGTTGTCCTTGATTAGCTTGATCTCGTCATGGCGCGTGGTTTTTAAATAAATCGCGATGAAAATGACGGTCAAAACCGCGGCGACGCCAAAATAGGCTAGAAACTCCAACAGGCTGGGCACGAATTCGGCAAATATTTCGCTCATCTGAAACTCCTGAATGGATGTCTGGTTGCGGCCGATGCCGTCTTGAAGCGCCTCCGCGTCCGGACGCGGCTACTATATTACTTTCAGCATCGACAGTTCCAAGTCAACGCCAATCATCACCTCGACGGTCTCTTCGCCGTCGCAGGATTCAACGGATACCATCAAATATTCGTTCTTCTTGCCGTCCTCCAGATTGCGGCCGTAGAGCATCGCCCGGTGAAGGATTTTACTGTGCTCATCCGACTCAGGGTCCTCGTAGACTTCTTCCCAGAACGTTACCGGATCGGCGTAGCCGTCCGTGTCGTCGAACCAGATGCGCTCGAATTTGCTGCCGTCGTCGAGCGCATAGGTCGCCTGGCCGATCCTGCCCCCCTTCGCCGTCCACTGCGCCCATTCACCTTCGCTGCCGGGGTAATAGCTTTTATACGGCATGTAGAGGGTGATTTCCTTGACGTGCTGGTCTTCCATGCCGTTGACGGTAAGGACCTGGATCATGGTGTCGTCTTCGGCGTAGTAGCGGTGGACGTAGGTGCCGTCGCCCAGGTCGATGTAGCCCTGGGCGACAATGATAATGGTGGTATCAGGTAGCGGCATATGAAGGTCATCGGCGTGCATGCGCAAGGGCAGGGTGTCGATATCGACGGCGGCGCCCATGCGCAACCCCAGCGGCGTCGCGAACTCGTCGTCCTCGCTGGTCTTGGAAATTTTTTTCTTCAGTTCCCTGGCGCTGCTTTTAAACAGCGATTTCATGGCGCTGCCAATCATGTTGCCTCCGTCCTTTCAAATTCCGTCTGTTCGGCGCTTAGCGCCGGCCAATCGATCTCGACGGCTTTGATTCGCCGGGCCGCCATGAAATAAAGGATCTTCCCCGGATCGATCCTGTGGTCCGTCGGCGCGTTCAAGATGAGATCGTCGCCGAGCGTGCTTTCGGCGACGCCGAAAAGCGTCGCATTGTGCTTGGTCTTAAGCGCCGAAAACAGCACGCCGTAGTTCACCTTGCCGGCGTCGTCGGGCACCTTGAGGCTGAACTGGGTCGGGCCTTCCAGCGTCGACAGCAATTGGCGCTGCACACGGCTGGAGCCGGGATCCTGCGCCGAGCGCACCATCATCTCGATCGACAGCGAGACGTTGCATTCGGCGCGCGGACAATGGGCGCGCAAAAGATCGGCGAAACTGCGCTGATCGAAATAAACCACCAGGTGGGCGTCGCCGTTGACCGCGGCCGCACCCAGCGCCGCGGAAAGGGTTTCGTTGTCGTCGTTGCCCAAGACAATGACGTACTTGGCGTTGGTGATCGCGGCGCGGCGCAACAGGTCGGGCGAATTCAGCGCCGCGGCGCGGACGAAACGCACCTGATCGGGCATCGGGTTTTCAATGTTTTCGGCGGCGCACAGCACGATTTCGCGGTTTCGTTCACTGCTATCGCCGCGGATGTGGTCGACCATGCGTTGGGTCCTGGCCCCATGCCAGCCGAGAATGACAATGTGACCGCTCAGATTTTCGTAGCTTGCTAAACCGCGCATTCCCTTCCTCCATCTATTGGAGATAAATTGTATCACCTTGGCGATGACGGTCGTGAACAGGGCGATTCCGCCCGGCATGATCCACAAAACCGTAATCAGCCGACCGGCTTCGGTCGTCGGAGAATAATCCCCGTATCCGACGGTCGTCGCGGTGGTGATGTAGAAGTACCAAAAGATGTCGCCGCTGGAGACCTTTTCGCCACCGGCCGAGTCGATCAGGGCCCAGGAAACAGCGAAATGGGCCGCCGTCATGAAAAAGACGATGTCCCATGTCAACCCTACGACCCTGGCGTAAAGGAGCTTCGCAAGACGTGATCCAATGATGTACATTCCGGCTAACCGTCTGGTAAGACAAGTATATTTTAGAATAGATCATCCAGCCTAAAGCCTATTGATTTGTACATTTTTTATTTTCTCAAGCAAAGCCCGGACTCTCTGGGGACGTAATTTTCCTGTTGCATATTTTATTACATGTTATATATTATTATTACATGTTATATATTACATGTAACGTACAATTTTAGAATTTGCAATGGCGCCCAAGAAACAGACTTACTACCAATCCAAATACCGCGAGCGCCTGCGTGAAAGGGGCTACGTCAAACGCGAGGTTTGGATTCCGCCCGTTTACACCAAAAATCTGAAGGACTGCGAAACGGCGTTAAGGGCCGACGTGATGCCGATCATCCCCAGAACATTCACGGAGAGAAAAATGAGCAAAGACGAGAATTGGACCACCGAATCCCTCCTAGAGGCACTGAAGCAATCCGAACCCGTGACCGCCGGCGACATCGAGGTCAGCTTGGTCGAGGGGGCCGATTCCGGGATTCTGGTCACCATGAAGGAATTCGGCGACCTGCCGCTGTTGATGAGCGTCAGCGGCAGCCAGATCATCGTCGATACCCTGCTGTGGCCGGTCGAAGAGGCCGACGATACCGCCGCCTTCAATGAAATGATCCTGAAGACCCACAAGCTGTTTCCCTTGTCGACGTTCGGTATCGGCGTCGGCCCCGACGGCCGGGATTATTACGAAATGTTTGGTTCGCTAAGTGCGGGCTCGATCCTGGAGACGGTGATTTTCGAGATCGAGACCCTGGCCGATAACGCCATGAAGGCGGCAGAGGCCTACCAGTCGGAACTGAAAAACGTCGCCTGAAGGATATTCCCATCCAGCCGTGACACAGAATTTATAATCGAGGAGTAAGACAATATGAGTATTTGGGCAAAAGTAGCGACGGCCGTCCGCGGCGGCGTCAACGAAGCCGGCGAGGCCATCGCCGATAACCAGGCGCTGCGCATTTTGGACCAGGAAATCCGCGACGCCGACAACGCACTGCTCAAGTCCAAGGACGCGCTGACCGGCATCATCGCCAAGCGCAAGCTGGCCGAAAAGAAGGTCGAAAGCCTGAAATCCTCACTGGAGGAGTACGAGGGCTATGTTATTAAGGCGCTGGATAACAAAGACGAAAACTTGGCCGTTGAAATCGCCGAAAAGATCGCCGGCATGGAGACCGAACTTCTCGGCGAGGAAGGAGTCGCCAAGTCGTTCACCGACAGCGAGGCGCAACTGCGTCGCGCCGTGGTACAGACGGAATCCAACCTGAAACGCCTCAAACAGCAGGTCGATACCGTCAAGGCGACGGAAACGGTGCAGCGCGCCCAGGCCGCCGTCGCGGCGCGCCACTCGGGCGCCAACAGCAGCATGCGTAGTGCCGTCGACAGTCTGGAAAGCCTGAAGAACCGGCAAGCCGAGCGCGGCGCGCAGTTCGAGGCGGCCAAGGAACTCGCCGAATCGACCGAGGAGTTCAGCCTGGAAGACAAGCTGAAGGCGGCCGGCATCGTCGGTGGCGGCGCCAAGGCCGGCGACGTTCTGGCCCGTCTCAAGGCCAAGCGCGGCGGCTGAACCCCCGCGTTCAGCCGATGCGACGCGTCACCATTACCCAGCGCCCCAACCTGAAGCAATCGGCACTGGCGCACGGCTACCCATACGATGCCGCCGGCGGCGTTCCCTACTGGGATGAAACCGCTTACTACAGCTTCACCTTGCGCCAGATCGAAGACCACCTGGAAGGACCGGCGGAGGAAATCGAGCGTCTCTGTTTCGAGGTTTTAAACCGCGCCGTCGCCGACGAGACGGTATTCCAGCGGCTTCGCATACCGGAGGCTTATTGGAATTACATTGCCGAAAGTTGGCGGAAGCTGGAAAAGGACCTTTTGGGGCGGTTCGATTTCTCCTACAACGGTAGCGGACCGGCCAAGCTCCTGGAATACAACGCCGACACCCCGACGACGTTATATGAAGCCGCGGTTTTTCAGTGGGAATGGCTGGAACACGCGATTGACCTCGGCCTTGTTCCCGAGGGCGCCGATCAATTCAACCTGGTGCACGAGTTTCTGCTTGAGGCGGTTTCGAAATTGGAACTCGAAGGGCCGCTGCACACGGCGTGCCTCAAGAACTTTGAGGACGACCGCAGCACCGTCGAGTACCTGGAATACGTCGCCGAGGAAGCCGGCGTCAAAACCATGTTCTTATCCATGGAGGAGATCGGCATCGACGCCGACGGCCACTTCACCGACCTCGACGACCGGGTGATCGAGACCCTGTTCAAGCTCTATCCCTGGGAATGGTTGATGGAGGAGAAATTCGGCCGCTACATGCCCAAGAGCGGCGTCCGCTTCATCGAGCCGCCGTGGAAGGCCGTGCTGTCGAACAAGGGCCTGCTGCCGTTGCTTTGGGAAATGTTCGAGGGGCATCCCAATCTTCTGCCCGCCTTTTTCGAGGGCGATCCCGGCGCCGACGAGCTTGCCGGGACCTATGTCCGCAAGCCGTTGCTGTCCCGGCGCGCGGCCAACATTGAATTCATCCGCGACGGTAAGGTCGAGGTACGGGAAAGCGGCCCCTATGGCGGGGAAGGGTTCATCGTCCAGGCGTTGCACCCGTTGCCCGACTTCAACGGCCGTTTTCCCTTGATCGGCTGTTGGATGGTCGCCGGCGGAGCCGCCGGACTCGGCATCCGCGAGGACCGGGGTCTGGTGACCACGGAAAACGCCAACTTCATTCCGCACGTCATCCTGGATTGACCTAAAGGAGAGCGGGCAATTCCCCGCCGGGAATTCGCCGTGATCCGGAGAGGGGGGGCCGTCCCGAGCCCCAAGGATTTCGCCGAAATGGATGATCGGTCGCGTCGGCCGCGCTTCTGTTGTGGACGCCACGCCGCATCGGCCCCATCATGCACGATCTATGGGGAGAAAGGCCTAACATTGTTGGATCGCAGCGCGGTGTATCGAGTAGCGTAGATATGATTGCCGGGGACCAACGACCCAGCAAGAGACTCGGAACGACCATGGAAAAATACGGCGTCGAACTCATCCTCGATATGCACGGTTGCGACTCTTCGACGTTCACCCGCGAGAGCATCGGCAGGTATTTTGAGCGTCTGTGCGAGCTCATCGACATGAAACGCGAAGCGTTGTATTTCTGGGACGACATCGGTGTTCCGGAGGAGAAGAGACAGACCTCGCCCCATACCCAGGGCACCTCGGCGGTCCAGTTCATCCTGACGAGCTCGATCATCATCCATACGCTCGATCAGTTGGGCGCGGTCTACGTCAACATGTTCTCGTGCAAGGGGTTCGATCCCAAGCTCGCGGAGAAGTTTACGGTCAAATGGTTTGGCGCCGGCGACTGCTCGGCTAGGTTCATCGAACGAATTTGAGGTGGCGCTCGTGAAACTGGTGGAGAAAGATATCCTGATTCCCGCGGCGCCGGGCCACCGGAACCTGATTGCACATATCCAAAAGGCGGTGGAATTAAGGCTGGGAGCCGGAGCGGTTCCGGTGCGTTTCGCGACCACGCGCATGGACGAGGCCCATTACCAATGTGAGTTAGGTATGCTCAAGGGGCTGGATCTCTACGGCACCGAGAGCCTCGAATCTATCTTCCGCTTCGTGCCGCGCAAGGTGGAGCGGACGGACGCCTTTAACGCCGTCTTCCTCGTACCGACGGGCATCGGCGCCGAGATCGGCGGACACGCCGGCGATTCGACTCCGGCGGCACGGGTGCTCGCCGCGGCGTGCGACTGTCTGATCACGCATCCGAACGTCGTCAATGCCTCCGATCTCAACGAGATGCCCGAGAACGCCCTCTATGTCGAGGGTAGCGCGATCACGCGGCTGATGATGGGAACGGCGGGATTGCAGCGCGTGCGGGCGAACCGGGTACTAGTGCTCATCGATGCGCACGAGGTTGAATTGTTCGCCAACGATGCCGTCAACGCGGTGAGCGCCGCGCGCGCGACCTATGGCCTCGACTGCCCGACGGTGGTGAAACTCGACCCGCCGATCTGCATGACTGCGAATTTCATGGAATCGGGCAGGGCCGCGGGCGTGATCGAGGGACTCGAGCGCGTCTGCACGGTGTTGGACGAGCACGATGGCGCGTTCGACGCGGTGGCAATCGCCTCCGTTGTCGACGTGGCCGATGAATACCACGAAGAGTATTTCCGCAAGGGCGGTGAGATGATCAACCCTTGGGGTGGCGTCGAGGCGATGCTGACGCACGCGTTGTCACTGCTTTACGAGGTCCCGACCGCCCACTCGCCGATGCTCGAGAGCCACAAGGTCGCAGATTTCGACTTCGGGCTGGTCGAGCCGCGGCTCGCCGCCGAGGTGGTTTCTCTCACCTTCCTTCAGTGCATACTGAAGGGCCTGCACCGCAGCCCGCGCATCGTCACCGACCCGGAGACCATGCGCGAGGCCGGCGTGATCACGGCCACGGACGTCTCATGCCTCGTCATCCCCGATAAGTGCATCGGCCTGCCCACGCTGGCGGCGCTCGAACAGGGGATTTCCGTCATCGCCGTACGTGAGAACGACAACCTCATGCGGAACGACCTGCGGGCGCTTCCCTGGACGCCGGGCCAGTTGCACGTGGTAGAGAACTACTGGGAAGCCGTCGGCGTGATGACGGCTCTCAAGGCTGGCGTCGTGCCGGGCTCGCTGCGCCGCCCGCTGGCCGCCACGCGGGTAGAGACGAGAATATCGGAGTCGCGGGAATCGGAATCGGACGATGCGCAACCCTCGACCCACTCCTGAACCCGACATCACCATCGTTTTGACAAAGGCCCGGCGGCGCCTTCCGGCGACCGGCTGACCGCTGCAACACCGTCAAAAAAAACCATTGCCAACAGGGAGCCGTCCACACATGGCTATGAGCCGACGTTTGACCGTTCGGTGATTAGTGTCCGCTATCAAGTGGCAAGCGGACGTTACGGCGCCAAACCCGGCCCATCGTCCGATCACTGGGGCATGACCCTTTCAGTGATTCTCGGACTTCCAACCCTCGTAGTTGAATGTCCGCTAATAGCCAAAAGCAGACGTTAGGCCACCGGATCGTTGCGGAATGAACGCAGTTCTCCCAGCGGGGGAATGGGGATACGATTGTCGGGGTTTTGGCCTATCTAGGAAATGTGGAATATCTATTGAACAGAGCAGAAAAACGCCGCCAACGGCGGCCAGTACATGACCTGACGGCCACTGCCGGACTTTGGTCGTCCGGTCCTGCGGGGGGCCTCACCGCTACCAAAAAAGGGGAACAAGCGCCATGCGGCTAAGTGACTTCGACGCGCTCTCGTTCGATTGTTACGGCACGCTCATCGACTGGGAAACGGGCATCCGGGAGGCCCTCGGCCCTTGGCTTTCCAGCAAGGGCGTCGATGCCGACCACAACGAGGTGATGGAGGTCTACGCGGCCTGCGAGTCGGCGCAGGAGGAAGAGACCCCCGACATGATCTATTCGGAGCTCGTCGCCAACACGCTCAAGCGCATGGCGGACACCTGGGGGGTGGAGGCCACGAACGCCGAGGCCGAGGCCTTCGGCGCCTCTATCGGCGATTGGCCGGCCTTTGCCGATGCGCCCGACGCGCTCGACTACCTCAAAGGTCACTACAAGTTGTTCGTCCTTTCCAACGTTAACAAGGCGTCGTTCGCGAGGAGCAACGAAAAGCTCGGCGTCAAGTTCGACGCTGTCTTTACGGCCGAAGACATCGGCTCCTACAAGCCGGACTTGCGCAATTTCGAATACTTGCTGGCGGGGGTCGCGGAGAGGGGCGTCGCCAAGGAACGCCTCCTGCACACGGCGCAGAGCCTCTATCACGACCACGTGCCGGCCAAGAAAATTGGGCTTCGCACCGCCTGGATCGACCGCCGCCACGGCAAGGAGGGCTCAGGCGCGACAAAACCCGTCACGCTGGACGAGGAACCCGACTTTTACGCCACCAGCATGGCGGAATTCGCCGATCAGCACCGGGCGGTCTTGGGCATTTAGGTCAGCAGGCCAAAAATATCTGCAACGGGTCATTAACAGACATCAACGCCAGCCCTGGGAATGTCCGCTTTCGGGGGTAAAGCGGACGTAGATCACAGCCCAGCCGAAGGTCAGTTTGTTGCCATTAGCGGCCATTGGTAGTTGCACCGGAATTTATTGTTTTCCATAACCGCTTCCGAAACCCCTGATCCCGTTTGATATGCCATTCCCTGCTCATTGCCTCCTTCCGCGTGGCATAACGCTCCGCATATAACAAAACCCATTCGCCCCCTCGGGTCGAACGAGCGCCAGTGCCTGCGTTATGTTCGCTTAGACGACGTTCTAAATCGGTGGTCCAGCCCACATAGGTTCGGTAACCGCCTTTCCACTCGCTTCCCAAGACATATACAAAACACGACATTGGTTTACCCTCACACCCATGCCCATCGATAGGTTCCCAAGATGAAAACACCGATTGACCCTAACGCTGGGTCCGCAGTGACGGCGATCACAGGATGCAAAACAATGCTTTCCATGGCCGACGCCCACGTTGTCCTCTACCGCTCGGCATTTTCGTTAGACGAAGCGGACGACCTTTTCCGTGAACTTCGTCAGTCCATCGGCTGGCGTCAGGAGACGGTCCGGTTGTTCGGCCGTATCGTGCGGATTCCACGCCTCAGCGCCTGGCATGGCGACAGACCCTATACCTATTCGGGCCTGATCATGAACCCGGAGCCATGGACGCCGCCTCTGATGGCTATCAAACGGCGGACTGAGGAATTATCCGGGCGCCGCTTCAACAGCGTGCTTCTCAATCTCTACCGCGACGGCCGCGACAGCGTTTCGTGGCATAGCGACGACGAACCGGAGTTGGGACCGGAACCGGCCATCGCTTCGGTCAACCTGGGCGCCACCCGCCGTTTCCGTTTCCGCCACCGGACCCGCAAGGACGACACCCGGTCCCTCGACCTCACCGCCGGAAGCCTGCTGGTCATGGACGGCCCGACTCAACACCACTGGCGCCACTGCGTGCCGAAAACGGCCAAGCCCGTTGGCGAACGCATTAACCTGACGTTCCGTCTGATCCGAGAAGGCATGGCCGACTAATTTACCAGAACTAAAGCCGTGCTCGTCGCTATCGATATAGAGCCGTCTGTTCTTGATGGAGAAGAGGGGGGCATTGTCGTTGTCGGTCATGGAAAAGTCTCCTCTTTAGTGCTTTGGAACCGATCCACCACCTCAATCAGATCGTCCGTTAGGTATCCCAGTGACGCTTCGGCGATTTCGTCGGGCAGCCCAAACATCACTTCCGCAATGCCGCCGGTGATACAGGCAATGGTATCGGCGTCGCCACCGATGGAGATGGCGTTACGAACCGCGTCTTCATAATCAGTTCCCTCTAAAGCGCAGGTGATCGCCTGGGGCACTGTCCCGGCGCAAGAAATATCAAACCGATATGATGGACGTATATCATCGACTGACGGAGATAAGTTGTAGTCGAACCGATTGGAGATCTCTTCGCGAATGGCAGCCACATCAATTCCGAACTTTGCCATCCACATGGTGAGGGCCGTCGCTTGTGCTCCCGCCACGGCGTCCGGATGGTTGTGGGTTACGACAGATGTTTGTTCGGCAAGGTCGAGGAGTTCCTGTTCGTCACGAGCCACGTGGGCGACAGGGCTCACCCGCATGGCAGAACCGTTCCCCCAACTATTGTAAGGACCCATGTTAGAACCCGCCCATTCGCGAAACATGCCCCCATATCCACGGTAGGGATGTTTGCGGACATACCGGCGCAAAAAGTCAGCGAAGTCACCATCATTCATGAGACAGTCGGCGACAGCTATCGTGCATACGGTATCGTCGGTGAACGTGCATCCCTGACCGAAGAATGGGAAGTCCTTGGACTTATGGTTATGGCCTTCGTAGATCGACCCCACGATATCGCCAGTGATCGCTCCGAGCATTCGACGCCCCTTCATCTTCGTTCCTTAATGCCTTATGGCGAGATGATAGCTGTTTCAGCTACGATCTCTCCATGACCATCAACCCCATTTCAGCTATCGAATGCCTCGTTGACGATTACGGATGGGAGTTCGTCATAGACGGCCTCATGGAAATGGCCGCTACAGCATCCGACGAGCGCCTTGACGAACTCTCAGACCTTCTGGATGCCGCTATCGCGGTCAATGAGGGCAAGGGGCAGTTGTTTACCCTCTAGCGCAGGGCCGGTCTTCGTCTGAATGTCCGCTTTCGGGGGTAAAGCGGACGTAATTCACTAGGCGGCTCAATGTCTGCTAATAGCCATAAACGGACATTGGGG
>ENA-ORDI01001596-ORDI01001596.1-marine-metagenome-genome-assembly--contig:-NODE-1596-length-12207-cov-3.478648_pt1 | contig 12207 bp, 8 predicted proteins | sample MGYA00248628_ERZ508525 | MGnify/ENA primary metagenome ERZ508525 (study PRJEB26195, sample SAMN05422138) | marine metagenome | isolation source: East of Porto Seguro, South Atlantic Ocean | place...
GGTCTGGGCCTGTAATGTGAAAACTCCTCCCAGGCACAGCAATATTACCGAGACAAACAGATAACGAATGTGGTAGCTTAAACGTGACATTATGCCAAATAACGGCTGTTGCAAAATATGAATTATTGTTCCAAAAAATAATCGCTGAGATTGATGCACCCTTTGTGCAAAATTTCCCTTGATTTGCGCACAGAATCCAGGAACATGTTTTTGTGACTTCATTATTGTAACTTAAATTTTAAATTATTTATGCCCAGACTATTTGCAGTTGATTCAATGGCGGTGCTTTACCGTGGTTATTTTGCCATGATCCGGACTCCACTTATCAATTCAAAAGGCTTGAATACCAGCGGAATTAGGACTTTTTTAATGCAGCTGATCAAGATTATTGAAGAAGATAAGCCGGATTATTTAGCAGTTGCTTCTGATTCATCGGAGCCTACTTTTCGTCACAAACGATTTCCGGACTACAAAGCCACACGTGAAAAAATGCCGGAAGATCTGGTTGAGCAGCTTCCTTATTTGCCACGGTTGGTGGAAGCACTTAATTTGCCTTATTTGATATTACCGGGGTATGAGGCGGACGATATTGTCGGGACACTGATGAGGCTTTGCAAGGAGGCAGAAATAGAAGGCGTGATGGTCACCGGAGATAAAGATTTTATGCAGCTGATTACAGAAACAATCGTGATGCTTAATCATCGAAACGAGCGGATAGGAATTCCGGAAGTACGTGAAAAATTCGGCTGCGCTCCGGAACAAGTGATTGAAATGCTGGGACTTATGGGCGATGCTTCTGATAACATTCCGGGCGTTCGTGGAGTTGGCGAAAAAACCGCAATGAAGTTGATAGGAGAATATGGCAACATCGAAACAGTTTATGAAAATCTTGAAAATATTAGTGGAAAAAGTCTGAAAGAAAAATTGGAAACAGGGTATGAAAACGCGCTCTTGTCCAGGGAACTTGCAACGATAAATTGTCATGTGCCGCTACCCGTCCAGCTTGAAGCTGTTCATCTGGGAGAAACGGATTTATACAATAATCCGAAATTGTTCGCATTGCTGGAAGAACTGGAATTCAATACTCTAATCAATCGTCTGCATAAAAAAAGAGAAACTATTTCCGGAAATTCAGTAAAAGTTTTTCCACAAAAAGTAGAGGTATCAGAGGTTAAAGAAGAGGAATCACAGTTTTCACAAAATGTGGAAAACGAACGCAATATACTGGAAATTGAATGTGAAAAAATTGAAACTTTGGAGCAGTTGCATGCGTTTTTGCGGAAGTTATCTGCAGGAGACGATTTGGCTCTTGCCCTGAATATCAAGGGCGAACATCAGTTGGATTTGCGGCTTCTTGGCCTTGCGCTATGTGCGAAACCGGAACTTAGTGTTTATCTTGATTTGAGTCAATCAGCATCTCAGATAGATGAAAAGTTGACTGAAATAAAAAAATTACTTGAGTCAACGGCAAATCCAAAGATCTTTCACGGTTTGAAAAAAGCCGTACAATTATTTTCAAATCTTGGTGTCGAGTTAAAAGAAATTGGATCAGATGTTATGCTTGCCGCCCACCTGGCAGATCCTTTGGCAAGACGCTATGATTTGGATTATTTGCTGGGGCGTAAACTGAATTTACGCCGAAAGACCATAGACTCTGATGAAAATGCTACGAAAGAAAGTCAGCTTTCCATGTTTGATGAAGCGAACAACAAAGACGAGTACATTCTGCATTGTGAAAATGCTTCGATCATTTTACGTCTGCACCGGCATCTTTCCGCACAATTGAAGCAAACCGGAATGGATGGGGCTTTCCGGAATATCGAAATTCCGTTAGCCGGAACTTTGGCAAAACTGGAACTGGCAGGTGTGCGTCTTGATGTTGACGTGATGGCAAAAATCGCGCTTGAATTTGAAGGTCGTTTAAATGAATTACGAGAAAAAATTATGGAATTAGCGGGGGAAGAATTTAATCCAAATTCTGTAATTGAGCTGCAAAATATTCTGTATGAAAAATTGCGTTTGCATGAGCATTACAAGGTCAAACCCAAAAAAATAAAGCTTGGAAACGGCATGTCAACGGACGAGGAAACATTGGAAAAAATTGCTGAAGACGAATTGCCGCGCACTATTTTGGATTACCGTACACTGAACAAACTTAAAAACACATACGTCGATCAGCTGCCGACCTTTGTTCATGAAGCAAGCGGCTGTATCCACTCAACTTTTCGGCAGACCGGAACCGCGACTGGACGTCTTTCTTCGGAAAATCCAAACCTGCAGAACATTCCGGTTCGCTCCAGCGAGGGGCGTCGTATCCGCCGTGCCTTCATTTCTTCCGGAAAAGAAAAAATTCTTGTCTCCGCGGATTACAGCCAGATTGAATTACGAGTTGTGGCACATTACTCCAAGGATCCTACTTTCATGGACGCATATCGCCGCAATCTTGATATTCATTCTCTGACCGCTTCAGCAATTTTCAAAGTAGCTGAAGAGGACGTGACACGTGATATGCGTTCCCGAGCCAAAGAAGTTAATTTCGGCCTGATTTATCGAATGGGTGCGGAGCGGCTTTCAATTGTGACCAAAACTTCCAAAGTCGAAGCAAAAGAATTTATTGAACGATATTTTGAAAAATACAGCACCATACATGCTCTGCAGGAACGCTTTCTGGAACAAGCCCGAAAAGAGGGTTTTACAGAAACTCTGTTCGGAAGAAGACGCTACCTTCCTGATATTAACGGCAAAGGTCTCTTGAAACGGATGGCTGAAGGCGCCGCAATAAACACTCCTATCCAGGGCTCTGCGGCGGAAATCATCAAGCTGGCCATGATTGCGGTTGATCGACGTCTCCGGGAAAAACAAATGCAGTCAAAAATGATCCTGACAGTTCACGATGAACTTGTCTTTGATACACTGAAAGAAGAGGAGGATGAACTTTGTGAAATGGTTAAAGATACAATGGAAAATGTGGTTGGACTTGAGGTGCCGCTGCTGGTAGAAATAGGCAAAGGTGAAACCTGGCTTGATGCACATTGATCCATGTTTACAGTGACCTGTATAAAGATAAAGATGCTGAGAAAAAAGAGGTTGAGCGAGATCATTTGTATCAAAAGGTCGGCCAACTGCAAATCGAAGTTGATTGGCTAAAAAAAAAGACCGGCTATCTGGGATGAGTGTCTCGGAGAAAGTCAAATGCATAGAGGGCAGAAATATGAAAACAGGAAATACGAAAATAACATCGACGCTAGAACTTTTAATGGAACTTGTCCCATGAATTTGAATACGCATCCCACTACGGAAATCAATCAGAAAGCCACTCAAATTTTGTTTCAACAAATGGGAGTGGTGGACACCTTTAGATTTTTCAATCAATTTACTCTGGGTAGTGGAGACTACACTAAAGAGAGACATCAATGGTTGGATGACTTAAGTCTGCAAGACATTGTTGCTGAAATAAAAACACGTAGGAATTAACTCTGGAAAAATTGTGAAGTTTCTGCATGGTGTATTAAATTTCTCTAACCTTGGCTTCCCCGGATTGGAGTCAGGGGAAACAATTTAGAACTATGTTTCACTAATAAAACCTGGCAAAAATATCACTCTTATTTTAATGATTTGTTGAGACGGCTGAGGTGTTTTTCCCTGAAGGTATCACTGCTGAGGCTGCGCTGTGTTAAAAATGAATCCGGGACTTCCACATTGAACATCACCGATTCCAGACTCATAGTGGTGCGGCGTTTGGTTTGGACATTGGTTACGTGAATTTTACGTGCGACCCAAATGCCTTTTATATTTTCCACTTGGCCGATTACGATTTGCTTTACAGGTTTTCCCTGTCTGTCAAATAATAAGGTTTTAAGTACCAGATCCCGTTCCTTGTCCACCCACTGAATAGACTTGCTGTAATTGCTTTTTCGAGTCCTTTTTGGAGTAGGAAGACTTTCTATGACCCAGCAAGGACGTTTACGGTAAATCACACTTTTCAAAATCCGATACTGATAATCCTCCAAATGTCTTGTCTCAAGATCTTCATAACTGATTTCGGAGCCAAAAAAACTTCCGCTTTTTGGTTCATCATCATTTCCTGACACAATCCGTTTGATCTTTCTCATGGCAGATAAATACATCCACTGATCCGAATCCTTTCCCTGTTTCTCGTAATCATACTGCAAAAAGCCTATTCCTTTTTCGCTGACAGGCTTTTGGATAATCGTGATGGATTTGGTATCTTTTTGATTTGGGCCATAATCTTTTCTGACACTGTCAAAAACCTTCACCCGCGGACTTTCTGCGCAGACGAGCCTTTTGTTCATTTTCACAAAACGGCATGTTGAAAGTTTTTGCCTCGAAATCTCGGTTGTTCCATCGTTTCGATCAAGTACTTTTTGCATTATTGCACGTGCTTCCTGGGCAAAAACAGAAGCAGTCCACAAAACCAGAAAAGCGGTAATGCAACTTAGAATTTTGATTTTAAGGTTCATAAATATTTCTTATGGCTTGTAGAAGACGGTTTCGTAAAAACTCTGAAACCCATCCCGCACCTAAATCAGTAAACCGGGAATCAAAAAAACCAGAGGCTATTTAGGTGCTGTGTCATTTCGACCGTAGGGAGAAATCTTAATGATATTAGTGCTTAACATAGAAAAGATTTTTTGCTTTGCTCGAAATGACACGTTTTTAGGCCTTTTAACGAATGCATCATAGAAAACTCATTTGACGGCTTCTTTCAAATTTGCAGTTTCCGACTTGAAACGAACGTTAAACAACAGACACATTGAAGGCAGCAAAAATAAATCTGCCAGCAGGGCCGTAAAAAAGGCAATTGCGCTCATGATGCCAAAATTGCTCAATCCCTGATGTGAAGACATTAAAAATATCAGGAAACCGATTGAAAGAATGATTGAGGTGAAAGTAATTGCTTGTCCGGTTTCCCTGAAAGTTTTAATAATGCCTTCCTTGATATTTCCGTGTTTGCTGACTTCAGCACGGTAATTAGTCAAAAAGTGAATTGTGTCGTCAACTGCAATGCCGATGGTTATCGGAGCAACAAGCAAAGTGTCGGTGTCGAGTGAAATTTCCAGATAGCCCATGATTCCGAAAATCGTCAGTACCGGAAAAATATTTGGCAGCAAAGCTACCATTCCTGCACGGTAAGAAGAAAATACGAGCAGCAAAAGCAGGGAAATTACGATCAACGCCAGTCCAAAACTACGGACTTGAGACCAGCTGATGTAATCCGTCATTTGTGAAAGCATAGCCAGTGTGCCGGTGACACGTACCTTAAGTTTTGGATAATCGCTTTTCAATTCCGCAAAACGCCGATCCGCAAAATTATGAATCCGGAAGATCATATCATTGTATTCCTGCGAACCGGAATTTCGTAAATTAACCGAAATACGTCCCAACGAATAATCATCCGTAACCATCCGGCGGCGTTCTTTGGGATTCGCATTGTTGAACATAAACAATGTGTTGGCCAAAATTCCTGGATCATCCGGAATCACATACATTGAATCCTGTCCTTCATTAAGTGCCTTAAACGAATCTTTGCTGATATTAACCAATGAAGTGCTTTTTGTAACCAAATGCGGAAATTCATTTTTCACAAATATCTGCAGATCATCCATGGCATTCAAAATCCGGGGGTCTTTGAGACCATCAATTTTTCCGGTATTGACCAGAATTTCTGCGCTTCCTGAGCCGCCCATGAAACGGTCCACCAAATTGTAGGTGGTGCGCATGGGCTGACCCTCTTTGATGATATTGACCATGTTTGTATCTATTTTAACTTTTGTGATGCCGTAGGCTAAAATCACGGCAGCCAAAACAAAACTCAATGTCACTGCCAGCGGGAAACGATAACTCAATGGTTCGACTTTTCGCAAGATACTCTGAACAAAGTGCATGCGTTGTCCGTCATCGTCCAAGCGATGCTTCTTTTTTGTAAGGCTCGCTTTCGGGTTTTTGGCATAAGGTGACCAGAGGTCGAGCATCAGCGGAAGCACAAAAACTGTTAAGAGGAAGGCGATAAAAACCCCGATTCCGGAAAATAAGCCAAAACTTTGAATAGGTTTTATCGGTACGAGTAACAAAGAAAACATGCCGATCATGGTCGTGATACTGGTCAACATGCAGGCCAAAGCAGTTTTACGGAAAACGGAGCGCAAGGCTTCTTCGTGGGATTCACCGTGATTGCGGAAAAACAAATATCCCGAAAGAATGTGAACTGTGTCCGCAACACCGATGGCGAGTACCAGAAAAATGATGATGTTCAGCATCATTGACATTGTCTCCACCGTCCAGCCGATCAATCCGACTACCCAAAGTAATGTGACAATTATAATCACCAGCGGCCAAACTACGGCGCTGAAAGAACGAAATAATATCCACAGCACCACTGCAATCAATACAATCGATAAAGCGGAAACGAGGCCGATTTCTTCAACAATAACATCATTAAAAAACGCCATCAACGGCGGATTCCCCACCGGATGAAATTCAAGGTGTTCGCTGAATTTTGCCTGTCCCAATTTGGCATTCAGTACACGCATAAATTCCGCATAGTCCGGCATTCCGGGCGTTTCAAATTCCGGAAGCCCTCCGGTCTGTCCCAGTTCAATCACGGCCACATTTTCGCTGCCCACATCGAATGCCTCTTCCTCCGATTCAAACTCCTCAAAACCAAAATTCTCTGTGTTGTTTGTGTGTTCTTGTGTGCTTTCGGCAAAATCATCACGGTATGGTGCACTGTAAGGTTCGCCTTTGATTTTAGTACCAAAATCCGTACGGATTATGATTGCGCCATATTCCGTATTTTCAGAAATATAAAGCAAAGGATAATCCGGATGTTCCAAAGCGGCCTTGCGGATTTTTTCCCGTTCCTCATTTGTCTGTGGAATTATGTCTCCAATGAAATTTCGTGAAATGAGCGAGTCTTCTCCTGCTTCCATGAAGGAAACATTGAGAATGGTTTTGACATCAGTAATGTGGTCGAGTGGTGACATTTCACCGGCAGACAGGTAGAGTCGATAATGAAGCAGTTCTTCCTGAATTTCGCGCACCAGACGCAATGACTTTTCTGAAAACACATCGCCGTCTCTGGCTTTGTAAATCACGTAAGCCACTTCGTCGCTGCCAAAAAGGGAGCGGAAACGATTCATCTCAAGTTTTGTCGGATCATCATCCTGAAAAAACGAGTCGAGCGTCATGTCGATTTTTACGAACGCTCCGCCTGAAACAATCAGCAGGGTAAGCGCTATAAAAATGCTCCAGACCAATTTTCTACGTCGGCGTGCACGATCAGGAAGTTTTTCAAACCAGAGATTTAAACGGTTTAACAGGGTGCTGAACATGAATAATACTTGGGAAATAAGTTCTTAATCTCTGTAAATTCTTGATTGCAGCAAAATGTGAAAAATTCAAGGGGACGAATGCCCCCCTTAAGGTGAGTTTATACTTGTTTTTCAGCTGCTTTTTGGTTTACGAAAAATATAATATACAACACTCAAAACAAGGAAAATTATTCCTCCAATGGTCTGCTCTGAAAAGGCACTGGGTTCAAGTCCAGATGGCCAGGTTAGTACGCGTTCAGCCAAGACACCGTGAATTCCATAGAGAAGCCAGGCTAGAGCAAATACCATCATGGCTTTTTCGACGTTTTCTTCAGTTACAGTCGCTCTTATGTACAAACCAAGAATTGCGACAACCCATGCTGCAACACCAAACAGCATAACAATATTCAGTGTGACTGGGTTAACAAATTCTTCTGGTGTACTGTAGGTACTCATAAGGTTTCCCGGAGCAAATATGGACCAAACTCCATAAATTGCAGAAATAACAATGGTTAACATCATCAGGTTCTTTTGAGTATTCATAAGCCTCCTTTATTTTGGAAAAAGTATTAATGATGTAGCCGTAAAAAGTTTCTAAAACCATGTCATTTCGAGAGAAGCGAGAAATCTTGTATAAGCAACCACTCTAATATCATTAAGATTTCTCCCTATGGTCGAAATGACAAATCATGGACTTCAGACTTTTTATGAAATCATCAAAAATGGTTAATGATAAATGCCGTCAACGTTTTTTGTCGGTTTTTACAATCTGAAAGCGGCCGCTGATCAGGAACGACCGCTACAGAATGTTCAGTGCATTCAGGATCCAGGTGGTCTGTATTCCACCGAAGCGGCTCCTTTAATGGCTTCAAGTCCTTCTTCAGGAGTCATCAGGACGGTGGTCTGGATTTTTGATATCGCTCCTCCTGCAGCGGCAGCAATGAGTGCCGATGCAGTACTTACGTTATCCGGACCTTCCACAATCAGGCAAAGGTCGAACTCGCCGAAAGAGTAGTATCCAGAAATGAATTTCACTCCTTTTGAGGCAAACATTTTACCTACCTGCTCAATCCTGTTCTGAGGATCCTTGATCTGGTTTGCCCAGGAACCGGACGTGTATGACGCCTGGCATAAATAATGTGCCATAAAATCTCCTTTATTAATCGAGAGAAAAATAAACAAAATCCACCGATTGTAACGGTCAATGATTTGCACCACGGAAAGTATCAACGGCAACCTCCATGAATAATCTTTCGCAGTCTTAACTTTGAAAGATGTCCAAAAAAACGAATTATACTCTTGATAATCAACTAATCAAGAGAAAAGTTGAAATTAATTTCAGTTGCGGAAAATCTTTCAAATCCAGCCTTGAAACACACAAAAAATGAAAATCACCGAATTTTCAATAAAAAATAAAATTCACTTTTAGCGAATTTTCGCTTGTTTATTGTTTTTCACTAGAATATTATGATTTAAATCTTTTTCTCCGCAGGAGGAAGAAGTCTCATTCCGGAACCTAATTAAAGTGTTCCGAAAAATTCATAACATGTCAATCAGGAGTTAACATGTCTAAAAATTATCAAATGCAAAATATGAATGAAGAATGGTCAAACAATCCACGTTGGCAAGGTGTTGATCGTCCTTATGGAGCTGAGGATGTCCGCAGGCTGCAAGGCTCGCTGCAGGTAGAACACACACTGGCTCGAGTTGGAGCAGAACGTCTGTGGAACTTAATGCAGGAAAAACCGTATGTAAACACACTTGGAGCATTGACCGGTAACCAGGCAGTGCAACAGGTTCAGGCAGGACTGAAGGCAATTTATCTCAGTGGCTGGCAGGTTGCCGGAGACGCAAATACCGCCGGAGAAATGTATCCCGATCAGAGTTTATATCCTGTTGACAGTGTCCCCACTGTGGTGAAAAGGATAAATAACGCACTAACCAGAGCAGATCAGATTGATCACAGCGAAGGCAGAAATGATGTTTACTGGTATGCACCCATTGTTGCAGACGCGGAAGCTGGTTTTGGAGGTGTTCTTAATGCGTATGAGTTGATGAAGCACATGATAGAAGCCGGCGCATCCGGAGTTCATTTTGAAGACCAGCTTGCATCAGAAAAAAAATGCGGACACATGGGTGGGAAAGTCCTGGTTCCAACTTCTGAATTTATTCGCAAACTTACCGCAGCAAGACTGGCGGCTGATGTTATGGGAGTTCCAACTGTGCTGATGGCCAGGACTGATGCCAACAGCGCAAAACTGCTGACGAGTGATGTTGATCCGCGTGATCATGAATTTATTTCGGACAAGGAACGCACAGCTGAAGGCTTTTTCCGAATCAAAGGAGGACTCGAATGCGCGATTGCCCGCGGCCTTGCTTATGCGCCGTATTGTGATCTTTTATGGTGTGAAACTTCAACTCCGGATCTGGGTGAGGCACGTGAGTTCGCTGACGCAATCCATGAAAAATATCCTGACCAGATGCTAGCCTACAACTGCTCACCGTCTTTCAACTGGAGTATGCATCTCGATGATTTGACAATTGAGAAATTCCAGCAGGAAATCGGAGAAATGGGTTACAAGTTTCAATTTGTGACACTCGCAGGATTTCATGCACTGAACACAAGCATGTTTGAACTGGCCAAAGGATACAGTACGCGTGGAATGGGAGCATATTCCGAACTGCAGAAACGTGAATTTGAACTGCAGGAATCAAAAGGTTTCAAAGCAGTCAAGCATCAAAGTTTTGTGGGTACAAGTTATTTTGATGCGGTACAGAACACTGTGACCGGAGGCGAGTCTTCAACTGCTGCACTGAAGGAATCGACGGAGGCAGAACAATTCAACCGCCGTGCTGCCTGAAAATTTTTGTTGTAGATGACAAACTAACGTATGGTTTTGCGGCGCAGCCGTGTGCGGTAACGATAAACTATCACACCAATGATGCCTACCAGCAAAGGAACGAGAAACATGTTCAGCAGGAGTAATCCTTGACCAAGTTGCTCGATATCCTGTCGCAAAATCTTACGGACCTCTCTTAGCTTGCGGCGCGCCTGCCGTTCTTCCTCTCGGAATTGCTGAATTTCAGCCTGAATTTCCGGTGACAAAATCACTTCTGTCTGCCCTTGTTCACCGGCAGTTTCGAGCAGATTGTTCAAACGCTGCTGCACTTCCTCCAGCTGCGAAAGCAGTTGTCTTTCTTCCTCCTGATGGAGTAGTTGAGCCTGCTTCTGCATCGCCAGCAAACGTGTGAATGGTCTTGAAAAACGACCCCTTGAGCGAATACTCATCAAAGCTTCGTTTCCAGAAAGATGCTCCGCGGCATTGAGCATCAGATTCAGGTTGTCATTTGTCGGCTGGATTATAGTCTGTCCAAGAAAATTTAGTTTCTGCACAGAAAATTGATCCGACAGAAAATCAACATCGCTGAAGAGTAGAATTGAATTACTCTCCGCGGCCTCTTTCAGGTGCGTATGCTTGAGAGCACTTTCTTCCTCATTTTCCTCATCTGCCGACTGAGCTTGCGGATTCTTTTTTTCTTTTTCAGGTTGACCATTCGGAAATGCGCTCGAAAAAATTCCTGTAGTAATTGCCATTACAGCTTTCGCTTCACCGTCGATTTTCATATCCCGTGACAATTGATCAGGAGCGGAAAAACGTAATTGAAAAGCATCTATCAAACCGCTTTGCTCAGAAAGTGAAAGAAGCGGTGTAAATTCTGTCTTACTCTCAACCGATTTTTTTAATGAACCAGCTTCAACAAAAAGCAGATTTTCCAGTTGCGTGGTGATTGGATGTTCCTGATCGATAGATTGGGAAAGGAAAGTCATCCACATTGGAAAACTCATCACACCCTGTCCGGTATTAACTTGTGTCGCAAGCAGATGGTCTCCAACTACTTTAGTTGAGTCATAGTCCACTCCCCATACCTTGAGTAGTTCCGGAAGGTCGCTGGCAAGTTGCTGCTGTTGACCAAACTGATTTTCCGGTGAAGCCATATCAACACGGGCATTCGGATCCAGCAAAACAACCAGTCGTCCTCCACGCAGAACATACTGATCCAACGCATACTGCAAACGAGGGCTGAAACCACGTGGATGCAGGACAATCAACAAACTGATATCATCCGGAATTTCTTCTATAGTCAAAGGAATATTTTCCATGGAAACCGATTTTTCCAGTTCACTCAGAAAAACCCATTTCTGCGATGGAGGCTGTCCGGGAAGCATCGACCTTCCGCCTTGCAGATTCAGCGCACTCAGCAGACCGACTGTGGAAGATGAGGTGGAACTGACTTTTTGAATTGCCTGAGAAATATCATATTCCAGAAATTTTTCCCTGCGCTGATCAAAATATGGAAGCAGCATCTCCTGATCCAGCATTGATACAATTGCACCAAAATAGACAGTATTTCCGGAAGGCAGTGTGATCGGTTTGATTCCGTATTTCTGTGCCCATTCTTCTTCCTCAGTATCCGGTTTTGGATCCGAAATTTCCAGAATCACTTTTCCGTATGAAAGCGCAGCATATTCTTCAAGAAGTTCCTGAACACGTTGTGCATAAGTTTTAAAGTTTGGAGGCAGTTCCGCATTATTTCTGGAATAATAGAAATTAATCCGGACAGGATCTTCCAAGCTTTCCAGAATCTTGCGCGATCCCTCGGAAATTGTGTAAAGACGCTCCTCTGTCAGATCAAAACGTAAAGGTATAAAAGATGCCATCACATTGATGGCAACCAAACAAATCAGGAGCAAAACCACACTACCGAGGGTACTAGACCACGAAACTTCTTTCATTCTGTTTTAAAGTTCAAAGTTCTTTCAACAAATACTTTGATTCACCTGAAGATAAAAAATGTGCATGAATCAGGATGCTTT
>ENA-ORDI01001600-ORDI01001600.1-marine-metagenome-genome-assembly--contig:-NODE-1600-length-12184-cov-6.699347_pt1 | contig 12184 bp, 10 predicted proteins | sample MGYA00248628_ERZ508525 | MGnify/ENA primary metagenome ERZ508525 (study PRJEB26195, sample SAMN05422138) | marine metagenome | isolation source: East of Porto Seguro, South Atlantic Ocean | place...
AAAAAAAAAAAATTATTAAGAAAGCAAGTGAATTGGTTAGTGAAAAATATAATATTGATAAAATGTGTGATTTAAATTTTAAATTATACAATTCTATAATTAAGTAAAATATAAATGATATCGAAAAAAAAAAATATTTTAATCATTAAACATGGAGCTTTAGGGGATTTTATTTTGTCCTTTGGACCTTTTAAAGCTATAAGCAATTATCATTTAAATGATCATTTAGTTTTGTTAACTACAGGTAGGTTTAAAGAATTTGCTCAAGAAAGTAATTATTTTGACGAAATCATAATAGATGACAGACCATCTTTATGGAATGTAAAAAAAATATTGAAATTAGCTATTTTTTTAAGGAAAAAAAATTTTTCTAGAGTTTATGATCTACAAACATCTCAAAGAAGTTCTTTTTATTATAATTTTTTTAGACTGAAAAATTATGTAGAATGGTCAGGAACTGCTTTTGGTTGTTCACATCCAGATAGAAATTCTGATAGAAATAAAATCCATACAATAGAAAGACATAAAATTCAATTAGCAGAAATTGGAATAAAGAATATAAAATTAAGTGATTTATCTTGGGTAAAAAGTACTAATAATTTTGAAATTAATAAACCTTATGTATTATTTTCTCCTGGAGCATCTTCACATAGACCAAAAAAAATGTGGCCAGAAAAAAATTATGTAGAAATAGCAAAAAAATTTATTAGAAAAAGAATAACTCCAATTATATTAGGTAATTCTCAAGATTTAGAAATAGCAAATTTTATTTCAATGAATACAAACGGATGTATAAATTTGGTTAATAAAACAACAATACAAGATCTTTGTTCTTTAGCTAGGGAAGCAGAATTATCTATTGGAAATGACACAGGACCTATGCATGTATTTTCAATGAGTGGTTGTCACTCATTAGTTTTATTTTCAGATGATTCTAATCCTAGAAGATGTGCTCCAAGATCAATTAATAAAAAAAAATTAGTAAAGATTATACAAAAAAAGGATTTAAGAAATCTTACAGTTGATGAAGTTTTAGATTGTTTACGTAATGACTTTAGATACGAATTGTAATTTGTTATAATTTAATTGTTATGGTTTTAATAAAATTTCCTGATGGTACAAAAAAAAATTTTTCTAATTCAATAAAAGGTGATGAACTTGCAAAAAGTATAAGTTCAAGCCTATCAAAATCGGCAATTGCAATTTCTATTAACGGACAATTAAAAGATCTAGATTTTGAAATAAATAAAGATTGTGATGCACAAATTATAACTAAAGAAAGTGAATTAGGAATTGAAATATTAAGACATGACGCAGCTCATGTCATGGCTGAGTCCGTAAAAACACTTTATCCTGATGTGCAAGTTACAATTGGTCCACCTATAGAAAATGGATTTTATTATGATTTTTCAAAAAAAGTGCCATTTACTCCTGAAGATTTAAACAAAATAGAAAAAAAAATGTTAGAAATAATTAATAAAAATGAATCATTTGAAAGAGAAGTTTGGGATAGAAAAAAGGCAATTAATTATTTTAAAGATCAAGGTGAAATATATAAAACTGAGATTATAAAAGATATTCCAAATAAGGATGAAATTTCAATTTATAAACAAGGTAAATTTCTTGACCTTTGTAAAGGACCGCATTCTCCATCAACGGGAAAAATCGGGAAATTTTTTAAACTTATTAAATTAGCAGGTGCTTATTGGAGAGGAGATTCTAATAATGAAATGTTACAAAGGATCTATGGAACAGCTTGGACAACAAAAAATGATTTAGACAATTATTTACAAATTTTAGAAGAAGCTGGCAAAAGAGATCATAGAAAATTGGGCCGCGAGATGGATTTATTTCATTTTCAAGAAGAAAGCCCAGGATCTATATTTTGGCACAATAAAGGATGGGATGTTTTTATGAGATTACAGAATTATTTGAGAAAAAAACAATCAGAAGCAGGATATGAAGAAATAAACACTCCGGATATCTTAGACAAATCTTTGTGGGAAAAATCAGGACATTGGGAAAAATTTAAAGAAAACATGTTTACAATTAGTACCGAGGATAAAAGAGTTTTTGCACTTAAGCCAATGAATTGTCCAGGCTGCATACAAGTTTTTAATCAAGGTATAAAAAGTTATAAAGACTTACCAATTAAGATTTCAGAATTTGGAAAGGTTCATAGATATGAGCATTCTGGTGCTGTACACGGAATGATGAGAGTTAGATCTTTTACTCAAGATGACGCACATATATTTTGTACTGAAGACCAAATAACTCATGAATGTATTGAAGTAACAAATTTAATTTTAGAAGTATATAAGGATTTTGGATTTTCGAATATAAAAATTAATTATGCTGATAGACCAAAGAAAAGGGTTGGAGAAGATAAAATATGGGATAAATCAGAAAGAGCCTTATTAAAAGCTGTTAAAGAAGCAGGAGTGGAATATACAATTAATAAAGGGGATGGAGCTTTTTATGGCCCAAAAATTGATTTTGTTTTAAAAGATGCAATTAACAGAGAATGGCAATGTGGGACGGTTCAAGTGGATTTTAATTTACCAGAAAGATTAAATGCAAACTATATAAATGAAAAGGGAGAAAAACAAAAACCAGTTTTAATTCATCGAGCAGTATTTGGATCTTTAGAAAGATTTTTAGGTATTTTAATTGAACATTACAATGGAAAATTTCCATTTTGGTTAGCTCCTACTCAAGTTACAATATGTACTATTACTGAAAAATTTAATAATTTTGGGAAAGAAGTTTATAAAAAATTAACTGAATTAGGTATAAAAGTTGAATTTGATTCACGTAATGAAAAAATTAATTATAAAATTAGAGAACATAGTCACAAAAAGGTTCCTATAATATTAATTATTGGGGAGAAAGAAAAAAAAGAAAACTCTGTTACTGTAAGGGAACTATCTATAGAAAATCAAAGTTTTTTAGAACTTGATAAAGCGATTGAATATATAAAAAAAAAAAATTTGAATAAATTAAAAATTTAGGTGATAATTTATATTAATTAAACATTAAAAAGGAGTATAAGAATACAACAACAACATCGTAAGAAATTTTATAAGTCACGTGGCCCACGTGTCAATCATTATATAAGAGCGGATAAAATAAAATTAATTGATCATAAAGGAGAAATGCTTGGCGAGTTTTCAGTTGATGACGGTATTAAAAAAGCAAAAGATGTTGGTCTTGACTTAGTTGAGATATCACCAAATACTAACCCACCTATTTGTAAAATATTAGATTTAGGAAAATATAAATACGAACAACAAAAAAAACAAAATCAGCAAAAGAAAAAACAAAAAATTTCTATAACTAAAGAAGTTCGTTTCAGACCGGGAATTGATGATCATGATTATCAGATTAAAATGAAGCATATTCAAAAATTCTTACAAAAAGGTGATAAAGTCAAAGTTACTTTAAGGTGGAAAGGTAGAGAATTTTATGGAAATAGAGATTTAGGAAAAAATCTTTTTAGTCGAATAAAAGAGGATATAAAGGACGTTGCTACAATAGAGCAAGAACCAAAAATGCTAGGAAGACAACTAATTATGATTTTAAGTCCTGTGAATTAATTTATTGATTTCAGCTGAAATACTGGGTATATTTCTAATTTTTTAAGGTTATTTTAATGCCAAAACTTAAGACAAGAAGTGCAGCAAAGAAAAGATTTAGTTTTACAGGTTCAGGTAAACTTAAAAGAAATTTTGCTTTTAAAAGACATAATTTAAGAAAAAGATCACAATCAATGAAACGAAAAGCAAGAGGTACAACAATTTTAAAAAAATCTGATTTTCAAACTATAAGAAATTTTTTACCATATAATAATTAATATATAAAATGGCTAGAGTTAAAAGAGGAGTTCAAGCAAGAGCAAAACATAAAAAAATAATTAAATTAGCCAAAGGCTATCGAGGGAGATCTAAGAATGTTTTCAGAATTGCTATTGAGAAAGTAGAAAAAGGCTTGCAGTATGCATACCGGGACCGAAGAACAAAAAAAAGAAATTTTAGAGGTTTATGGATACAAAGAATTAATGCTGGTGTTAGGGAACATGGAATGAGCTATAGTCAATTTATTAATGGTGTAAAAAAATCAGAAATTAATATTGATAGAAAAATTTTTGCCGATATTGCTAAAAACAATCCAAATACATTTAAATTTATTGTTGATAAGATCCGACAAACTAAATAAAACAAAAATTAATAAAAAACTCTTTATAAAACTGTTAAAATAAATTTTTTTATAGAAGTTTTTTTTTAAATCCATGTTAGTAGAATTAGAAGAACTAGAAAAACAAATAGAAGAAAAGATATCTAATGCTAATAATTTACAAGATTTAAATTCTATAAGAATAGAGGTATTTGGTAAAAAAGGCTTAATTACTAATCATTTGAAGTTTTTAGTTGAACTATCTGAAAATGAGAGAAAAATAACAGGAAAAAAAATTAATGATATTAAAAATAAAATTAATGCATTGCTCCAACAAAAAAATAAAAATTTAAGTGATAATGAAATTTCGCAAAAATTACAAAAGGAAAAAATTGATATAACTTTGCCAACCAGGCCATCTGATGAAGGGAAGTTAAATCCAATAACCCAAACTATAGCTGAAGTAACAAAAATTTTTCAAAAGATGGGTTTTGAAACAGTTCTAGGGCCTGATATTGAAGATGATTATCACAATTTTACTGCTTTAAATATTCCACCAGAACACCCAGCTCGACAATTACATGATACTTTTTATTTAAAAGGCAAAAATAATAAGCTTTTACGAACTCACACATCACCAGTACAAATTAGAACATTAGAAAAGAGAAAACCTCCACTAAAAATTATAGCACCAGGAAGAACTTATCGTGCAGATTCAGATATGACACACACCCCCATGTTTCACCAGATTGAAGGACTATGTTTAGATACAAATATAAAAATGAGTCATTTAAAGGGTTGCATCATGGATTTTAGTAGGGAGTTTTTTGAAATAGATGATTTGCCTGTACGATTTAGACCTAGTTTTTTTCCATTTACAGAACCATCTGCAGAAATTGACATAGGATGCTTTAAAGATAAAAAACAAATTAGAATTGGAAACGGAGGAAGTTGGCTTGAAATTATGGGTTGCGGAATGGTCCATAATAAAGTTTTAAAATACTGCAAAGTAGATTCTAATAAATATCAAGGATTTGCATTCGGAGTAGGTGTAGAAAGATTAGCAATGTTAAAATATGAAATTCCAGATTTGAGAAGTTTTTTTGACTCGGATATTAAATGGTTAAATAACTTTGGATTTTCAATTTTTGAAAATATAGAAAAAATTTAAAAAAAAAATGAAATTTACTTTTTCTTGGCTGCAAAAATATTTAAAAACAAAAAAAAGTCTTAATCATATTTGTGAAAAACTTACAATGTTAGGCATTGAAGTTAATGAGATTATTGATAATCAAAATTTTCTTAAACAATTTAAAATAGCGGAGGTTATTGAAGTTCAAAGCCACCCCAATGCTGAAAGATTAAAATTGTGTAAGGTAAGTGATGGTAAAACTAATTTACGTATTGTTTGCGGTGCGTCAAATGTAAAAAAAGGTATGAAAGCAGTTCTGGCACCAGTTGGTACAAAAATGTTAGAAGAAGATTTTATAATTCAAAAATCAAAAATTCGCGGTATTGAAAGTGAGGGAATGCTTTGTTCTGAAAAAGAAATCGGACTTGGAATTGATAAGAATGGAATAATTCATTTAGAAGAAAAAGCAAAAGTAGGAGATTCATTATCAAGTCTTTATCCTTCAGAAAAAATTATTGATGTAGAAATTACTCCAAATAGATCAGATTGTTTAGGAGTTTATGGTATTGCAAGGGATCTGGCTGCAAGTGGTGAAGGGATTTTTATAGAAAAAAAAATTTTTAACATTAAAAGTAATTTTAAAAGTAAAATTAATATAAAAATTGCACAAGAAGCAAAATCAGTTTGCCCGGTATTTTACGGTCGTTATATAAAGAATGTAAAAAATTGCGAAAGTCCTGACTGGTTAAGAAAACAGCTACAAGCTGTAGCTTTAAAACCTATTTCAGCTTTAGTTGATATTACTAATTATTTAACCATTGATTATAACAGACCTTTGCATGTATTCGATGCTGATAAAATAAATGGGGATTTAAAAATATTTTTAGCAAAAGGCGGGGAAAATTTAAAAGCTTTAGATGAACAAGATTATAAGTTATCGAAAGAAATGATAGCTATAAAGGATGATAAGAATTTATTAAGTATTGCAGGTGTTATTGGTGGTACGTCAACAATGTGTGATTTAAATACTAAGAATGTATTTCTAGAATCTGCTTTTTTTGATCCTATTTCTGTAGCAAAAACTGGAAGATTATTAAATATAGAAACAGATGCGAGATATCGATTTGAAAGAGGTGTTGACCCTCATAGCGTTCAAACTGGTATAGAGGAAGCAACAAACCTAATATTGGAATTTTGTGGAGGAGAAGCTGGTGAAATTACATATGATGGAAAAATTCCATTAAACAAAAAACAAGTTATTTTTGATATAAATAAAATTGAAAACTTTGTTGGAGTAAAAATTTCAGAAAAAATTATTCAAAATATTTTAAATAATCTGGGTTTTAAAATTTTAAAAAATGGAGCTAAATATAAACTATCTGTACCTAGCTGGAGACATGATATTGAAAATGAAGCGGATATTATTGAGGAAATTGTTCGTATTTATGGTTATGACAAGATCCCATCCCAATCGATATATATTAATAATGAAAAGAAAATAGATAATCGTTGCCAAACTAGAGAATTAAACATAAAAAGATCTTTAGTACAAAGAGGATTAACTGAAACAGTAACCTGGTCTTTTATGTCAAATAAAAATACACAAATTTTTGGTATAGATAATAGATCTTTAGAAATACAGAATCCAATTAGTAGCGATTTAGATGTAATGCGACAATCAATAATTCCTAATCTTTTAGATGCAGCTCGCAATAATATTGCTAATGGAGAAGAAAAAGTTTGTTTATTTGAATTAGGGCCAATCTTTGATAGCAAATATAAGGAGGAACAACAAATATTTTTATCGGGAATAAGATGTGGCCAGAGTAAAAAACATTGGTTAAAAAAGGAAAGAGCTTATGATGTTTTTGATGTAAAATCAGATTTGGAGACAGTTCTTAGATGCTGTAAGCTTCCCCCAAAATCATATGTAGTAAACAGCGAATCTTCAAATTATTTTCACCCAGGAAAATCTGGCTCTATAAATTTTTTACCTAAATCTAAAGTTGGTATTTTTGGTGAAATTCATCCTGATATAATAAAAAAATTTCAAATTAATTTTCCTGTATATGCTTTTGAATTAAATCTTAATGCTTTACCACATGAATTTACAGAAAACAAAAAGGAATTTAATACTAAAAATTTTCAAAAGGTCGAAAGAGATTTTGCATTTATTGTTGATAAAAAAATAGAGTCAAAAATTATAATTGATTTAGTTAATAAAGCAGAAAATAAATTAATTAGAGAAGTTAATATTTTTGATGTATATGAAGGAGAAGAAATACCAGAGGGAAAAAAATCCATAGCTATTTCTATAGTTTTACAACCTGAGGAAAAAACTTTAAAAGATGCGGAAATAGAATCAATTTGTAAAAATATTATTTCAGCTGTTATAGATAATACTGGTGCAGTTCTAAGAGAAAAGTAACTTGACATGAAAATTTCTAATATTAGAAACTTTGCCATCATTGCACATATAGATCACGGTAAATCAACTTTAGCGGATAGGCTAATACAATTTTGTGGGGGCGTATCGCAAAGAGAGTTTCGTGAACAACTTTTAGACTCTATGGATATTGAAAGAGAAAGAGGAATTACTATTAAAGCTCAAACAGTACAATTAAATTATAAATATGATAATGAGGATTATAAATTAAATTTAATTGATACGCCTGGTCATGTAGATTTTGCATATGAAGTAAATAGATCTTTAGCAGCTTGTGAAGGATCTATTTTAGTTGTGGATAGCACACAAGGTGTTGAAGCACAAACTTTAGCAAATTCATATCAAGCTATTTCTAATAATCATGAAATAATACCAGTTCTAAATAAAATTGATTTACCAGCATCTAACCCTGACAATGTTATTAAACAAATTGAAGATATAATTGGCATTGAGGCAAAAGATGCTATAAAAATTTCTGCTAAGACAGGGGAAGGAGTAGAAGATTTATTAAATTTATTAGTTAAAAATTTACCACCTCCTAAGGGAATTGAAGAAAATCCACTTCAGGTTTTTGTGATTGATAGTTGGTATGATAAATATCATGGAGTTATTACTTTAGTAAGAGTAAAAAACGGAATTCTTAAAGTTGGACAAAAAATTCAAATGATGTCTAACAAAGTATGTTATGAAGTCGAAAAAGTTGGAGTATTTACACCTAAATTAAAATATGTAGATAGACTAACAGCAGGAGAAATAGGATTTCTTACAGCTGGTATCAAAAGAGTAGCAGATTGTAAAATTGGAGATACATTAACAGAAGAAAAAAAACCGTGTGATAAAGCCCTTCCTGGTTTTAAACCCTCTCAGCCCGTTGTTTTTTGCGGCTTGTTTCCTTATGATAGTTCGAAATTTAATGATTTTAAAGATAGTCTAGAAAAATTAAGTTTAAATGATTCCAGTTTTTCATATGAACAAGAATCTTCAGCCGCTTTAGGTCAAGGATTTCGTTGTGGTTTCTTAGGGTTATTACATATGGAAGTAATAAGAGAAAGATTAGAAAGAGAATTTAATATATTACTTATAACTACAGCCCCTAGCGTAGTTTACCAAGTAACCTACAGTAATAATAAAATTAAAAAAATACAAAATCCAATTGAATTTCCAGATTTATCTTTAATAAAAAAAATGGAAGAACCTTGGATTATTTCAACAATTATTGTTCCTCAAAATTATTTAGGAAGTGTTTTTGAATTATGTGAGTCACGAAGAGGCGAACAAATTGAACATAACTTTATTGGAAAAACTGCAGTTGTTAAATATAAATTACCTTTGTCTGAAACTATTATTGATTTTTATGATCGTTTAAAATCTATAACAAAAGGCTATGCTAGCTTTGATTACCAAATAGAAGGTTATAAAGAAAGCAAATTAATTAGGTTAAATATTTTAGTTAATCAAGAAATTGTTGAACCGTTATCAATTATTGTTCATGCTTCTCATGCTAAACAAAGAGGAAGAGATATTTGCAAAAGATTAAAAGAAGTTCTTCCTCGACAACAATACAAATTACCAATTCAAGCAGCTATTGGAGGAAAAATTATTGCAAGAGAAACTGTACCAGCTTTCAGGAAAGATGTAACTGGAAGTTTATATGGTGGAGATAGAACAAGAAAAGATAAATTATTAAAAAAACAAAAAAAAGGAAAACAACGTTTAAAACAATTTGGTAAAATTGATATCCCACAATCCGCTTTTTTAGAAGCTCTTAAGACTAGCGAAAATAATAAATAATATATAATATATATTTTTGTGGACAGGTGTCAGAGTGGTCGATCGTGCATCCTTGGAAAGGATGTGTTCTAGCAATAGAACCGGGAGTTCGAATCTCCCCCTGTCCGCCAGTTATTTTTATTAGAATTTTTAAAAAACTACCCAAGTCATAAAAAAAACAAGAAAGTTTTGAAAAATGTATACCAGAAGTTAAGGAGAAATACGCAAGTTATATCTTGCAAAAAATAACTCATTTTCAAATAATTATATGTTTGGAATCCAAATAGAAATAAGGCCTCGAAGATTTAAAAATTTGTTAGCATTAACATTGCCGGTAAAGTATGATAAAAATCTTTCTATAAACTTTTCTTTTTTTCTGATTTGAAAATCTAACAATGGTAGTTTGGTAATGTTATATTCTGTTTTTAAATATTCTTTTGCTTCTTTAATATTTCCGATAGAATCAATTAGCCCTAATTGAACGGCTGATTGACCTGTAAAAATTCTTCCATCTGAGATTAATTGTGTTTTGTTATTATCCAACTTTCTTTCTATTTTTACTAAATTGATAAAATTCTTAGATATTTCTTTCACAATTTTTTCCATTTCTTCTCTTGCTTTAGGAGTCATTTTTTCTAAAGGAGAAGGAGAAGCTTTTAAATCCCCGCTTTTAATAACTTCGGTAGAAATACCAATCTTTTTCGCAAGCTCAGTAATTTCTGAAGTTAAAACTAATACACCGACTGATCCTGTAATAGTTCCTTTTTGAGCAAATATATAGTTTGATCCTAAAGATGCCATATATGCAGCAGAAGTAGCAACCTCCCCCATAACTGACACAATTGGTTTTTGCTGAGCAATATTTTTTATACTTTTATAAAGTATTTCACCTCCAACTACAGTTCCTCCAGGGCTATTAATAAGAGCTATAACCGCTTTTGTGTTTTTATTTTTGGATAATTCTTCAAGTTTTTCATATCTAAAAGAATCCTGCGTAATAATATTGTCTATCGCAATTTTTGCTATATGTGGTTTTTTATACTTGCTATCAGAAATGAATATTGCAAAGAAAAAAATCGCTAAAACTACCAAAATGGTTTTTTTGTAGCGAATGTTTTTAAGCATATTTAAAAATATTTTTTTCATATAATTAATTATAGCACCATGACTCATGATTTTGGAGGCAAAATTGTCCCCTTGTCCACAACTTTGTGCTCCAAAAACACGGATCATGGTGCTATAATATACACTGTGTTGGGATCAATAATTAAATTAATATTTTACTTAAAAAAAAAGCTCAAATCTTTTTTACTGTGGATACTAACACCGCGTGAACTAATTCTTCGTCAAAGAGATAGAATGTACGGTATTAGACTATCCACTAAAATACAGGGATTTATTTTATCTTCTTTAATCATAATGGCTGGCTGGATAGTATATTCTAGTGTGTTCTATGTAAAATTTGATGAACTCATTACTTTAAAAAACAAAAAGATTTCTGTATTAAATGACAATCTAGATGTAGCAAAAAAAGACCAGGAAACCCTTGGAAAACTTCAAAAAGAATATGCAACAACCACATCTCTCTTCCTAGATAGTACTGAAAATAATTCACAAACTTTAGAAAAAACAATCATTGAAGCAGGTTTGGACCCTAATGAATTAGTAAAAAGATCCATTGGAGATACTCCACGTGGTGGCGCGTTTGTTCCTGAAACAGGGGAAATAACCAAGGAGCAGTTTATTAAAAATAACCTTCAAAAACTAGAGGCGCTTCAAAATATTATATCTACCGTTCCACTTATCTCACCATTAGATTATTATTGGGTATCAAGCAACTATGGAAGAAGAAAAGATCCTGTAAATAAAAAAAATGCGATGCACTATGGAATTGATCTAGTTGCACAAACTAGTACTATAATTTCGGCTACTGCCGCTGGTATTGTCACCGCTTCTGGAAAAAGAGCAAATTATGGTACAATGATTGAAATAGATCACGGATATGGATTAAAAACAAGATATGGACATTTACATAAAGTTAATAAAAAAAAGGGAGAAATAGTAGATTTTCGAGAAGAAATTGGTAGACTAGGTAGTTCTGGAAGAGTAACGGGCCCACATTTGCACTATGAAGTTTTATATGATTATAAGCCCCAAAATCCAGCTAAATTTATTAACGCAGGTAAAAATGTATTCAAAGTAAATAAAATAAAGGAGGACAATAAAATTGGCAATTTGGAAAAAAGATAGTAAAACAGACAGTTATAATCCACCAGATTCAAAACTTTTTAAAGAAATAGCAAAAGACAGGGGTAAAATACCATCTATTATAAGTGAAGACACTGAGTTTAAAGGAAATATAAAAACTTCTGGAGAAATTCAAATTGACGGTTTGCTAAATGGAGATGTTAAAGCAAAACAAATCGTGATTGGTATAAATGGAAAAGTTCGTGGGAATATTATAGCCAATTTTCTAAGAATTTGTGGAAAAATAGAAGGTGAGATTCGAGCAGAAACAATGGAAGTAGTATCAAGTGCATCGGTGAAAGGAAATGTGTTTAAAAAAACTATTTCAATTGAAAGCGGGGCTAAAATAACCGGAAATATTAATGAATTAGAAAGTGCAACTGCGAAGCTTTTTAACCTTAAAAAAGAAAGTCCAG
>ENA-ORDI01001601-ORDI01001601.1-marine-metagenome-genome-assembly--contig:-NODE-1601-length-12182-cov-8.304172_pt1 | contig 12182 bp, 11 predicted proteins | sample MGYA00248628_ERZ508525 | MGnify/ENA primary metagenome ERZ508525 (study PRJEB26195, sample SAMN05422138) | marine metagenome | isolation source: East of Porto Seguro, South Atlantic Ocean | place...
GTATTGGCGGCGGCAAGGGAGTCTCCGGAATGGAGCAGCCGGCAACTGGCCACTTGGATCACCGACCACCTGGGCTTATCAGTGGGTGAATCTACGGTGTACCGAATCTTGAGGAGGGAAGGGCTGGTCAAACCTCCCGTGATGCAGCTCCTGGCTGGCAAAGAATACCATCGAAAGACCAGTGGCCCGCATCAGATGTGGGCCACCGACGCTTCGTACTTCAGAGTGTCAGGCTGGGGCTATTACTACATGGTGACCGTGATGGACGACTACTCCCGGTCCATCCTGGCCTGGAAGCTGCAAGTGGACATGACGGCTGATTCCTTGATCCAAGTGGTCCAGGTAGCCGTCGATATCACCGGCATGACTGAAGTGCCTTTGGAAGACCGGACCAGACTGCTAAGCGACAACGGATCGGGCTACGTATCCAGGGCTTTTCGCGACTACCTGAGCTTGGTAGGGATCCGTCACATCCGGGCAGCGCCTTACCACCCACAAACCAACGGGAAGCTGGAGCGCTACCACCAGAGTATCAAGCAAGAAGTGAACCAGGTCCCGTACGAGGCGCCGAGTGATCTGGAGGAGGCCATCTCCGGCTTCGTGGACTACTACAACAACCGCCGCTATCACAAGGCCCTAAGCAACGTGACCCCTGATGACGTCCTGAACGGAAGACGAGAAGAGATCCTGATCAAGAGAAGGGAGGTGAAAGCTCAGACCTTAGCCCAACGCAAACACTACAACCGCCTGCTCCGGGAGTCCCAGAACACCGCCATTTCCCCCTGATCTCTCCTTAATAAAAGTGTCCCACTTTTGCTGGTTGCCAACAGTCTTGAAGCCCTGCAGAACCGTAGGGCTTTTTTTGATTAGAAGGTTTCATGAACATCCAGTGCAATTGACATAACATCCCTGTCCCCTAAGAACTATTGGAGGCAATATTCAAGAATAACTTGAAAAAATAATTGAAAAAACCGGCTGGATTAAAGGCAACAGGGGAAGGTAACGGGTATTCTAGGCTCGAAAACGTGGTGGGCGGTAGAGGACTCGAACCTCTGGCCCCCTGCGTGTAAAGCAGGATATAACACGCCTAGCAGCCTTAATCCATCGATCGTCCCATTCCACTCTGAGCCGTGACTGTCCATAGGGGTTCATGCAGGAGTGGGGCAACTTATGGGGCAACTTTTTAGCCTCCACAGTCGTGGGGGCTTTTTCTATTTCAAGGAGGTTCACTATGCCAATCGACAAGCCAATCAATCAGCCCAATGATTCCGATATCCAAGGGCCAAAACCACCAACCAATCCAGTGGAGTTCGCCAGATGGGTACAACGTCCCAGAGTGACTCCCAAGAAGCCGAAGGTGCAGCCAGATGATTCGGCAATGCTGCCAGAACCGCTGGAGAAGCCAGAGGTGAATCGTTCCATTGGGACTGATAAGCCCAAACACCCAAAGCGGAAAAACCCCAATAATACCCGACTACCAGGGTATCTTCGGCCAGTAAACGGCCTTAAAACGGCGCCTGTGGCCAAGAATTCGGGAAGCCTCAAGGCCTTCCTGTGCTGGTTCGATGTCAATGTCGGCGACAGTCTAGACCTACGGAAGATGAGTCCAGCCACCCTGGCTGCCTTCGGCCTTGGTTGGTATATCTCCGACACTCTGACCAGGGACGAGAAACAGCAATGGCAGCATCAGATGGACGAGGAGTTTAATCGTTCCATCAAGAACCAAGACGAGGCCCAGCGAGTCAGGGAACTGGGACGCTCAGGACGTAGGCTCAAGAAGTCTGCCTACGATGAGTTGCAGGGTTATTACCACGGTCTAATCCGCTAGACCTGGCCCCTCACTACCCCCTGTTTTGCAAATTCAGGAAGGGACTCCTAGTCGTAAATCGAGCCCTTTCCTGCGGAACACAATTTTTAAAAATTTTGCAGTTTGGTGGCCAGTCTAGAATGTTCTTAACTATAATTGTCTACTGTAATCAGTACTAAGTAGGGTTACTAACTTTTCTTCTGTACTTAGTACCTAGTACTAAATCCTAAGTACTAAGTAGGTTTTTAGCTGGGTTACTAAACGGTTTCTACGGTTGTTACTACGGAAAAGATTAGGGGTGGGTCTTTGGTGACCACCCCTAACCCTTTCCTCTACTTACTGGGTTTACTGATGTTCTTCTGTACTAAAGAATGAAGCTGGTGAATCAAGATACAGACTGCCAGTAAATCGGTATCGGTTAACCAGCATGCTAATTACTAGTAAGAATCTCTTAAGGAGTAGGGATGCCAGCCATTTAATCTAGTCTGAGCCCCTAGAAAATCCGCTGGAATGGGCCGTCGGGTTCTTCTTCGGCAACGCGGAACTTAGCCTGGAACTTTGGACGGTGATTGCCGGGATTCCTGGGTTCGATGATTAGTTACCTGGGATTGATTCCCCGGCGCTTACCGCCTCCACCGTCCGCTTCATCACACCCCACTCGCACATCCGGTATTGGTCTACGCCCCCTGAGTTGTATAAAGCCTCCATGGTGCGATCAAAGATACCGTCGCGCAATGCTTGGTGGTCTGCGCCAGCTTGGAACGTCCCCGGGGTAGTTACCACTTCCACGTCTAGTCCCTCAGCTTCAAAGAGACCTTCGTCTCGCGCAACCAGCACTGCAAGGTCGTGCACAGTGTTCATGACCGACGTTCTGACTTTCTTCAATTCAATCTGGGTGGACATATCGCAACTCCATCGGAAAATACTCTTGATTCGGTTGTATCGCTTAATCCAGCGCTCAAAACGGCCACTTTGGCCCCCTCACGGAAGGTGGCAATACAATAGCTGACCCGGAAAAATGGCCGGACATGTGTGGCATGGGGAAAGCTCCCCTTGATTCCCGGTCGGATCCGTTTTAATCCCCTACCTGTGCCAGCGTGGGTTCGCTAGACTCCACAGCATCGGATTCCACCACCGCATGAGTCGGCGGGTGGTTTGATCCGTAAGTGCCGCCGAGACGTTGGACGTCCCTGCTTCTCAGGGCCAGATGCCGGCGGAAGTAGATCACCACGGTGTCTAGGGTGCTGAGTTTTTGGGGAAGATCGTACCTCAGCCGGCCCTTCTGGAAGGTAACCAGATCCTCCCATTCGTTTACTCTTACTAGAGAGTTGGGCTCGTACCACAGCTTGTACCAGAGGTATTTGTATATCCGGCCCAAGATTGATTTGGGCCGCCGCCCGATGGTATAGGTCCAGACCCTAGATGTCTCAAACGTCACTGGCACCATCCAGCGCATCTTCACGATGGTTGCCGGCTTCTCACTGCCGCTACCGGTGCGAATCTTGGATGGAAGCTCAACACAATGAGCGAAGGCGGGTATACCCATCAAGCTGGTGGGCGGCCCTCCTCCTGAAAGACGGCCGGCGCGCTTAGGCAGGAACATGTACCAACGTTTCTTGGGCCAGGTATCGTCGACGCCAGGATGGTAGGATTCGCCGAAACTGACATTGGTGGGATTGCTACAAACCCGCTTCTCGTCTTCGTAGGTAATCTCAACACCACCGTAGTTGGCTACCCTAGGCCGAAAGAACGGCGTTTCCTTGCTGAACAAATTGTGGAACTTGAACCGCCATGGCTTGGTCCAACCGCCCATGTAGTTAAACTCTCTGCGGTGCAGATAAGCTTCATGGTAGTCGATGCCCTGGTTGACCGGCTCAGTCCAGTTGGCGTCCCATACCTTTACACGGTTGTACCAATGGTTCCGGTCGTCAAGAATCTCGGGCGGCAAGTCTTCCTCCAGCGGGACTGGCTCGGTTTCGCCCATCCAAACGTAGACGATACCCCCGTGTTCTGCGGTGGGATATGACTTGCCCTTCATCTTGCCGACCAAGGGTGTGTTGGGGTCGTCGATCAGGCCCGCCACGCATTCACCTTCACCATCGAAGGTATAGCCGTGATATTCGCAAGTGATGGTACCTGGAAACAGGGATTCGCCCTGGGACAGGCGAGCGCTCCGGTGGGGACACCAGTCGAATAGCGCATGGACCTTCTCAGCCTTGCCCCGGAAGAAAACTATGTCCTCGTCCATGATCTTTACGAACTTCGGCTTTTTGGGCCCAATCTCTTTCTTGAACAATGCCGGGTACCAATACTCCCGGAAACCCAGAGGAGGCACGTATTCGAATGGACCGATGGAAGTGGCTCCTTGAGCTTCTTGCCATGCCCTCTCGGCGTCGTCGGCAAGCTTGGCGCCATTGATGCCGTGGCCATTAGTTCCGTTGGAGCCAGACCGGCCGTTTTGCTCCACCATGCCATAACCCCCATCGTCTTATCGACGAGTTAGTGATTGTTCCGTGTATTACCAAGAACCCGGACCTGTCCGGCTGAAGGCGCCGGACAGGTCCCAAATCGTTGACCAGGTTTAGATAAGCCTCAGGAATTTCTCGGCGTTTCCGGACATGTGCTTCTCCAGAGCGTCGCCTCCCAAATCCTTCCAGAAAGGCCAGTCGATAACCATCTCAGCTGTGTCTGGGAAGTGGGCCTCACCGTGAGGATAATCAGACTGGTGCATCAGAGCATCGGTACCCAGGAGGTCGATGACCGCTTTGGTCATCGCCGGACCTTCAAAGGGCTCCGCGACGCACCGGAAGCGGCCCATCTGAGCGTATTCGATGGGCTTGTAATCCGTCTTTGGCGTTGTCCCAGAAACGTAGTTGCACATCTCTTCCAGGCGAATAAGCCAGTCGCTGGGTAAGTTCCAGGTTCTGACGGCCTGGCTACATAGGCTGGCACCGAGTACGACTCGTAGCCGGGATGACGAATTTCGTAGGCTTTGATTTGAGACGGATGAAAAACTATACCGGGAGGTAAAATTTGTGAGACCAAATCGCCCCCTTTTAGGTAGAGGCATTCTCTAACAAATCTCTGGTGTTGTCCAGCGGGATTCGCCTACGCGGTCTCTATCCCGGCGGCTTTTTGTAAACCCCGGCATCGTAGCGACTATGCGTCCCGCACTCCAGCCTCTCTCGCTTCTTTGGTTGTCCTCAAATATCGCCAGCGTTGGAGTGGGTCACTGATGGCCCGCAGCCACACGCCGAAAAGGTTGAACGACAAGGCTGTCAAGAAGATTGCCACTCCTGGCATAACAACCACCCACCAGGCGGTTGTTATATACGGCCTTCCGCTGGATAGCATGGTTCCCCAGGAAGAATCGGGCGGTTGTATGCCAAATCCGAGAAAACTGAGGGTAGCTTCGGTCAATATGATTCGAGGCACGTCCAGAGCGGCAACGGTCATGATTGGCGTAATCAGGTTCGGAAGTATATGGCGGAGCAGTATACGTCCGTCATTTGCGCCTATGGCCTTGGCTGCCTCGACAAAAGGTTGCTCCCGCAATGCCAACACTACCCCTCTAGTGACACGGGCGTACAGCATCCACCGGCCGATCGCGAAAACCAGGATAATATTCCAAAAACCTGTACCCAAAATAAATAGCACGATAAGAGCCAAAAGCAGGAGCGGAACTGACATGAAGACGTCTACGATTCGCATGATGACATCGTCAGTTAGTCCACGGTAATAACCGGCCATCAATCCAAGGCCCAACCCCAAGACTCCAGAGACCAATACCCCAAGCACCCCCACTCCCAGAGAGATCCGGGCACCAAAAATCAGCCGACTAAGCATGTCTCGGCCCAGGTGGTCAGTACCAAGGATGTAGAAGCGATTGTCCTCTGCCGGCGGACTCTCCGATCGGTCGGCGGCTACGCCCGAGGAAAAGGGTTCTATGTGGCGTAGCGGTAATTGCCGGTCAGTGGGATCGTGAGGCGCGACAAATGGTGCAAACAATGCGGCCAAAACAATCAGCGCAAGAAACACGCCGGAAATCAGGGTTACCGGGTCGCTTATAAACGCCTGGACCAGAGGCCTGCGCCAAAATGCCGTAACAGGATTCATGAATCTTTTTATTTCGGTGGTTTCTTTAGCCATAACTGTGCAGACATCTTAATGAATCATTCAGTTGATGTAATCGGCGCCAATGCCTTCTCTATCAATTTGCATATGATATTCGGGGATCCAACCAGGTATATAAGAAGTCCACGATAAGGTTTACGAACATCACCATCAGTGCGATCACAAACACTGACGCGGTAATCACGGGCAGGTCTCGACCGTTGATGGCGCCAATCAGTAATAAACCCAATCCTGGCCATGCGAAAATGATTTCAACGACCACTGAGCCATTCATGAAGCCGGCCAACTCGTCACCCATCAATGTAACGATGGAGATTGCAGCATTTTTTAACACGTGAGTATAAAGGATGGTAGATTCCCCCAAGCCTTTAGCTCGGGCCGTGGAAACGTAATCCTTACTGAGTTCATCAATCATGGCAGCCCGAGTTATCTGCGCAAATCTACCCATCACCCGCGGCGCGAGAGTAAGCGCTGGCAACACCATGAACTTCCAACCACCCGGACCCAACCCTTCGAACCCGGAAGTTGGCAATAGTCCCCATTGGACGGAAATTAACAGGATAAGCATCAAGGCCAGCCAGAATTCAGGCACAGAAACCACAGCAAATGTCAGGACATTTACGGCTCGGTCAAAGAGGCCTCGCGGGCGCCTAGCCGCCAGCATACCCAGCGGAATCCCCAACATGCCTATGCCCCAGGCGGCCAGAGCCAACACAGCAGTGTTGGGAAGGCGGCCAATCACTAATTCTCGTGCATTAACTTTGTATTTAACAGACTTGTCGAAGTCGGGTGAGCATCTTAATTGGCAGCCGGTCAGAAGGCTTGCGAAATAGTCCGCAAGTCGAACATGGATTGGCCGGTCGAATCCGTATTTTTTTTCTAACGCTGCGATGGTTTCTGGGGGAGCATCTTGGTCCACCAACAACCGAATCGGGTTACCCAAGACGTTTATCGCGAAGAACAGCAAGGCCATCAATCCCAAAAGGCTGAGAACTGAATGGCCCAATCGCCGGACCATATATTTACGCACTGTAGAATCTCGTGCCCGGGCCGGAATCTTGCATCTTTTTGACGTCCGAAGCTCTAATTCTGGACTCGTGATTCTGCACAGAGTTGCCTCGTGACCGTTTGGCTGACGCCCGAGGCAACGTTTCTCCCATTTTTGAAAGGAGACGGCGGAGAAGTCAATGCCGTGAACACTGAGACAGCTATGAGTTCAACTAGAGACACTGGCAACTCCGAGTCGATGTTGGAAAACCGTTCGTAACCGGCTCGAGAACCTAGATATGCAGAGGCCATGCCAGTGATCTCACAAGGCACGGCCTCAATTCCAGTCGATTTTAGTCCCTAGAGGCACAACCCTACGGACTAAAAGTCATGCTGTTGATGCGGATCCTGCGGTCGAACCGTGGCTCCCAATTCAATTTCGGATTGACGGCGTAGATCACGGGCAAATCGAATGGCGTGAGCCAAAGCGCCTGTTCATGCACGAAATCAGCCAGTCCCTCTAGAAGCCGCTTCCGCTCATCACCAGATGCCGCTAGCGCCGGTGCAAGTTGCTCCTGGATTCCACCGGGGCTAGGGTCGCAGAAGGGAGACTGAGCCTTGGAACAGTTCAGGTAGTATGTAATCTGGCGGCCAAAATCCAACGTCTCGTTGGAAGGCTCGTTTTCAATTAGCTCGGCCGTAGCACAGCTTGTGCTGCCGCGTTCGTTAGCAGCAGCTAGCGCGGCCTGCATTTCCTCTAGCGTTGCATCCGCAGCATTTTTCGTGCTGCCCCGATCCGACAAAAGGTCCGCGACCGCTTGGCCTGCGCGGCAGTTTCGCCGGTCTAGGAAGCCCTGGACGTCGACGATGTTGACATCAACATTAACACCGACGTCCGCTAGGTACCCTTGAACGGCCTCAAGTACTTCCACCTGCTTGGGTATACGGGTACCTCTGCTAAAAAGCCTGAGGACCGTATCGTTGTCGTAATTGGCTTCTTCAAGAAGTTGACGTGATAGGCCCGGGTCGAACGAATAAGGGGCGGTATTGGATTCGGTAGCGCCAATCACACCAGGCCAAATAATATTACCGCGGCAAACGCTGTTGCCCCCGTAGAGTGCGTCGATCATTTCTTGGCAATTTATCGCATGCGCCATCGCCTGGCGCACCTTGAGTTTGGACGTCTCTGGATGCAAAAAGCTTAGCACATCCAGGGTGAATACCTCAGCGGACCCACCGGATTTGATCTGGTTTGCGTCCAATGTGTCGATCGCATCAACGCCCACGTCCCAAGCGATATCGGCCTCACCAGCTTTAACCATGGCCGCCATCACCTGAGGTTCTCCTCTAAAGAACCATTTGACGTCGCGGATTACAGGTTTCTGAAACTCGAAATGGTCGCCAGCAGGAACGTAGTCCTCATACGCTTCCTGGGTGATCGAAACGCCGAAATCCCATTCCACTAATTTGTACGGACCGAAACTTACGTTCTGCCTGGCCCTATCTTCTTCGGTTGTACTGGCCAAGAAATCAGGAGCGGTGAAATTCGCAAAGAACGCCGTGTTGGGGAAGATTGGACAGGGCGTTGTGCAGTTGATATCCAGCGTGAATTCATCAAAAGCTTCAGCTGTAAAGCCGCCGGTGTAACCGTAGCTCGGATTGTCGTTCTCGGAGCTGGCCAGAATAGCTAAACTAGGAAGAGCAGCCTGAGCATTCCATGGCTCTCCATTGTGGAACTTGACTCCTTCCCGCAGGAAAAATCTCCACTTGCTAGGCCCTACTTGTTCCCAACCGGTTGTGGCTGAAGTAGGGACGATTCGCTGGTCATCTCCCGACTGCCAGGTCAAAGGATCCGACATATTGTCGTGGTGGACTGCCTGAGAAATACCGCCACCAGTTCCAAGGGCGTCCACAACAGCTGGTTGTTCGGCAATCACCAAGACTATGCTATCTCTTGCCGCAACAGCGCTGGAAGGCGCCGATGTTGCCTGTGGCTGCGGAACTGGTGTTGAGCCAGTAGTGGTAGTAGTGGTAGTAGTGACCGGTGTAGACGTCGCGCTACTGCCGCAAGCCACCAATGCCATCGTTAGGAACATAATCAGCCCAGCGATCGACCGTCGCCAGCCCAGATTTGTTTGTATAAATCTATTCATGATATGCGAATCCCCCGTCCTAAGATTCTTGAGCACCCAGTCTAAGCCACCGAGGCCATACGATTTAGGTGGCTTTAGCTAGTAATACCAAGTTAGCCCAAGTATCTTTAATCTAATATATCGATGTCAAGTAGCACTTTCGAACAAAAGATATTACCCAGTAGTAGAAGCTGTGAGATCTGCGACTTAATTTACGTATTTAGAAAATAACAGTCACAATGTGAGGAATTTAGACTATCGGATCGCATTTCTCGTAATCTATCATCGTCCGGATTCATTTGACCAACCCTTGCGACGCTCCTGCCGTTTCAAATTGGCTTCCGATACCCGAGACACTACTTTCCCGATCAAAACGTAGCGAAAATCGTACCCGAGCAACGTGTCGAAAGCGGCCCACAAGGTATACAGGAACAGCAAAAACCCCGCTGTACCGAGCGCCAGGTCTACTTGGCGCGGCAGATTTGTGAATACCACCATCCCAGCTACAAGAAAAATCAGACCCTGAATTACTGATGCTTGGATGCTTTGATTGGCGCCCCAAACCAACATTCTGCGTCTAAAAAAACGGGATAGCATGTATGCCACAACAGGGCAGGGCGCAAGTGAAAAAGGGATAGGGAGCAGGATGACGGTCAACGGCAGCCCGATAAGCAGCAAGCTCGAATGCGCAAAACTTGCGCCCCAGCGCTCGCTTAATGAGTTCAGAGACGGATCCATGTCTAACTTCGACATTTTGAAATATTTAGTGGTCCCACGATCAATCGAAAGGTACCATTTAAATTTTTAGAGTGCAAAATCATGAATCGCCACGTCAAATTAAATTCTAAATCTTGCTTCTAGCTTGTCCAGGCCGTCGGTTGGAAAGTGGATCTGCCATGATTTTCAGACGTATGAATGGCTTTGATCAACACACGAATCCTAGTTGTTTTCTACGTCAACCTGGGAGGATCCTGCAGTGTCGATTGGTTATGGATCCCGAACGCTTCCCTGATGATCGAGACGAAGCCATGACATGAATGGAGGGCATTGCGGCAGGTGGAGGGTCCAATGAAGGTGCGATCGGTGCCGTCGAAATCTACAATCCCGATTTAGACACCTGGCAGTTGATTGAGGACATGAATATGTTTAGGCACCACCATACTGCGACCCTTCTCGCCAACGGGGAGGTACTCATGGTTGGTGGCTACGCGTGGTCGCCGACAACGGACCGGTCCCAAATGGATGATAAGCGGCATACAGCCGAGGTTTTTGATCCAGTCACTAATACATTTTATTTGGTTGGCGAGATGAACCATAGCCGGCTTGGCATTTCAGCAACCCTGCTCCCAAACGGAAAAGTCCTCATCATAGGTGGAATAGATAACAATTCTCAGACATTAAATAACGCTGAAATATTTGATCCTGCTACAGGCTCATTTTCCTTTACCGGTAGTCTTGTGCACGGACGACGGCACCTTGACAACATAGTTCTTCTTCAGGACGGTACCGTTTTCATCAGAGGCGGGTATGGAGAAGAATCAAGCAGGTCCGCTGAATTATTCGATTCGGTTAATGGCCAGTTTGAACCGATCATAGCGTTGGATGGCAGCCCGAGACGCTACGAACATGAAAGCGTTCTGCTTGCAAGCGGAGAAGTGCTGGTCACTGGTGGTACGTGTGGGGGTTGTACTGCCGGCAGTGGTATATTGAGTTCTGTGGAGCTTTACAGTCCGGAAATCAAATCTCTTAGATCCGTTCCAAGTCTTATTCAACCTCGTGTAGGACATTCTGTCGTAGTATTAACTGATGGCAGGGTATTGGTGGTTGGTGGCTCTTCAAAGTGGAGAGAAGCACTCTCCTCAGTGGAAATTTATTACCCGTAATATCTCTCTGGACAGCCAGTACTGCTAACCGGTTGTTTCTTGGGCAGTTTATATTTGCCGTCTAGGGTCTACCCCCCACCTACCCCGGTTATGCGAATAAACCATGGGACTCCTAGCTGTAAAGTAGGCCCTTTCCTACGAAACAAAATTTGAAAATTGGGGCCTTCTGGGCATAGCCGTTGACCGTCTGTGGGTTATTTACCTATAACGTGGTGGAGCCTATGGACTTCCACGGGCTTCTACGGACTGCTGTGGTCGGTTATCTCCACGACAATCTGTAGTGTGATTTCGCCACAGCAGGTATGTATTGAGCCTGGGCGGTAAATATAACCCAAACACAATTTATAATATAAATTATATTTAGGCGGTGCCCCTGAACTTATTGCCTTCCAGTTCGTGGGGAATCTCCCATGACTCCAGTGGCTTTGGGCACATTGGGATGCCTGGCGAATCTTCAGGTGGATCGTCCCAACTACAGAGATAGGCATGGCCACCTGGGTTGCCATCCATGTGAAGGTTAACGTCCCAGAGAATGTCCAGCCCCTTTTCAAGGCCACGGTATTTCACACCGCTCCATCTCTGCTGTGGGTTAACCTTCTCTAGCTCTTCGATACACCCATTCTTCTTGAGATGGGCCAGGGCAGCATTGAACCGCTGCTTCCATCTAGGCTGGCCATTCTTGGTGGCAGCATTATCATCTGGATAAACTTCAAATAGCCCACCATCACTGAGATATTCATGGACTTGGGCCTGTAAATCCTTCCGAAGCAGTTCCGGGTGTTGATTTTCAAGCTGCTTGAACCTGGAGAGTATCGTCCACGTGTACGCTCCGATCGGAGCCAAGTTCTGACGTGGCACTTGCCGTTTGACCAACGTACCGCCCTTGCTCTTGTCCAAGTTCAAGAGCCTACAAACAGTAGCATCCATGCTCTGGCCGCCACTGGCCTCTTTAAGATAATCGATTGTTGCCTGGCTTAAGAACACGCTTGGCATGGTTACCACCTACTGGTTACTCCATTTTCATCTTTCATGATAACATCGTACATATTTCATTACCATCATGTTATATATGCCTAAAATATTGATTAGTGAATTGTAGAGAAAATCCGAAAAGCGAGTATAATATAGTGACAGAAAAAAATCTGTCCGAATGCTTTAGCCGGCCAAATCGGGGCCAGGTGGCGGGACTCGCCAGAGCTGAAGCAAGGATTGACGTTAAATTTGGGAGGATTACTTGGC
>ENA-ORDI01001602-ORDI01001602.1-marine-metagenome-genome-assembly--contig:-NODE-1602-length-12177-cov-2.541901_pt1 | contig 12177 bp, 9 predicted proteins | sample MGYA00248628_ERZ508525 | MGnify/ENA primary metagenome ERZ508525 (study PRJEB26195, sample SAMN05422138) | marine metagenome | isolation source: East of Porto Seguro, South Atlantic Ocean | place...
CCAATTCTAATTGTTGGTTTGCCTCGCTCTGGCTCCACTCTGGTTGAACAAATTCTTGCCAGCCACAGTCAGGTGGAGGGCACTTCGGAATTGCCTGTGTTAGGCAAACTGTCCGATTCTATAGGCCAGTACCGTACCGACGGTATTAAATACCCAGAGGCAACCAAGGACCTTCGCAACAAGGATTGGCGTGCTTACGGTCAGCAATACATCAAAGAAACCCAGCGTCATCGGGTTACGGACAAACCTTTTTTCACCGATAAATTACCCAACAACTTTCCGCAGGTGGGCCTGTTGAGTCTTATCCTGCCCAATGCCAAAGTGATTAATGCCAGACGCCATCCCTTTGACAGCTGTTTGGGCAGCTATAAGCAATTGTTCAGCAGAGGGCAGAATTTCACCTACGATATGCTCGATCTGGCACACTACTATCAGCAGTACGATGCCATGATGAAGCACTGGCAGGAGGTGTTGCCGGGCAAGGTTCTGGATGTGCATTACGAAGAGACGGTTGATGACCTAGAGGGCCAAGTTCGCCGCATTCTGGATTTTTGTGGCTTGCCCTTTGAACAGAACTGCGTGGACTATCATCAAACGGAACGCGCGGTAAAAACAGCAAGTTCAGAGCAGGTCAGACAGCCTATTTACACGGGTGCTTTGGGTACCTGGCGCCGTTATGAAAAATACCTAGACTTGTGGCAGGAACAACTTGGCGACATTGTTGATGAATTGCCCGAGGTATCTCGAAACGCCGGGTTATAAATACAAGGATTGATGCTTTAGTCAAAGGGCCAAACTTCCAGACCGTGGATGGCATTACGAACATCTTTACTCAGTTGAACCGAGCCCAGAGTTGTGTTCTCAGCTAGATCATAAAGCGTTACCGTTGAGGGCGAGGCACCACCGGCAACCACAATGTCGGAAACCAAACATAAACCCCGAGCAAAACCAGGTCTTGCTAGCTTTTCATCTTCTGCTGTTCTGTGAGTGAGTTCGTTAGGATCATACTTCGGAACAGTCATCGCCCGGTCTTCCCCACCTTCCCCACGACCGGTATATCGAAGTACATCGTCTGCAGAGTCATTGAATAAAACACCGTCTCGGAAAGGTTGGGCATTGTGTGTACCCGCTGGTAATTCTACAGCCATGTTAATGGCACTGCCGTTAAAGTGCAGCATGCCTCCTGTTCGCAACCCAGAGATATACATGCCATGGCGATTGCAAAAAACATTATTGATGTGCATTTTGTTTAACATCAGGGGGCCATCATCAGCCAGCGGGTCAAAGCCCACAGGCTTGAACTTGATGCGCTTAGGTTGAATATTCATCCCCCAGTTGAAGCAGTGTTGATCCAAATCAAAACCCAGAACACTGTCAAAACCAGTAGAGGTGAGAAATAGGCTTCGCTCAAATACGGTAATTTCATGACAATGTTTAAGATAAGGGTTGCGCCATGAATCAATTAATTCAAAATCAGGAGTGTAGGCAAACAACTCATCGCTGGCAGCAATAAAAACTTGCTCACCGTCAAAAGCTATTCCTCTGAGGCCGCGGTCCCAGCCACGACCTTGCCAGTCGATTCCAGAAGTATTCCAATCGATGGTTTGTTCTACCATCTGATTTTCAAGATCGATCAGATACACGCCACCGTGACTTTGCCCTTGTTGAGCTCCTCGCACCACAGAACTGGTGACAAGCTTTACCATACAATTGAAGAAGGACTAGACTGGCTGCCTCAAAATTCTTTTCTCAGGGTCAACCATGTGGTTCTAGGTTGAGCAAGGGTTCTCACATTGTGATCTCGAGTAGACCCAAACATAGCTGCATAATTGTTTTGCCCGGTATTTACAAAGCTATAGGTTGCCTGATCAAAAACATTGTCTATATATACACCTACTTCCCAACCATTCGCCAAGTTATCAAGGCCAATTGAGAAATTGCTGGAATCGTGGGATGGTGAAATCCCATTGGTATCATTTTGTATAATATTCCAAGTCCTGTTCCAGGATTTAGTTTGAAAGCTCATACCATAATAGACCCAGAGATCGGCTCCAGCGATGGAACCAGGTTTTTCATAGGAAATTCCGAAATAGCCTTTCCTATCAGGAGAATTGGGCATGATCATACCATCGCGATAAACCGAGCCACCGGGTGTGGTGTATTCCGAGGTAAATTTTGCATCATTGAAGAGTGCACTACCACTGATATTGAGGTTTTCCGTGATCTGGTATTTGACATCAATCTCAAGCCCCTTGGCTTCAGCCGTTCCAGCATTCACAGTCCCGCCTACCCACCAAGGGCCGACGCCACCCCAATGTGCGACCTGCATATCAGTCCATTTCATCAAAAAGTATTGAGCATTTATTTGTAGGGTATTGTCCTTCCAGGTGCTCTTGATGCCTACTTCGTAGTTGTCCATGAAGTCTGCATCGTATGATGCTGGCACTTGTCCGGTGGCAACTGCACGGGGGGCGTTGTCGCCTCCTATTCTGAAGCCTTGACTGAACAAGGCATACACCATTTTGTCTTCATCAATGGTGTAGGTGGCACTAAATTTATACAGAGTATCTTTATCTTTACCCTTGCTGCGTATTTCTCCATTCGACGCTATCCCGCCACCAGCAAATGGGGGTAACCCCTCTGGAAACACATCCCTGTTGTAGGTATCGCGTTTAAATTCAGACCAGCGCAAACCAGCACCCAGTGTCAGTTTGTCGGTCACATCGTAGCTGAATTCACCGAACACCGCGGTTTGTTCCACTGTATCTTTATAGGTGTCGGCGTAGCTAATGGTGGTATTGATTGGGCAATCTACAAAATCGGCATAGTAGTAAGCGTAGTAACAGGCCCAATAATTCGCATAGTAGGCTGCACCGGTGGACATGTAGTCAGGATGCTCTGTACCGTAATACCATGTGTCATAAGTGTCTTCCCAATAGTATCCAACCATCCACTGGAGTTGGCTGTCGCCTTTGGAAACCAAGCGAATTTCAGCTGCATCGCGTTCTTGATATTGATCGTTAAAAGTATGGGCACGGGTGTAGTCAGTGTCATACAGGCCGTAACCATAATAGGCATCTTTCCACTGTGTGTAACCATGGTTGTCCCACAAATAAACAATGTCACGTTCAAAATGTGTGACGGTGGCAGCGAGATCAGCAAAACCCAAATCGCCTTTTAAAGTAAGGGCAGAAGAATACCAATCGTCATCTCGCATTTCATCCACAAAGCGAGTAATTTTGTGGTCCCCGAGAGCAGGATCGGTTTCCCAGCTCCCATCGAGCTTACTTTCTTCAGTCACGTAACTCAGAAGCGCGGACCATTTATCAGACATGTTCCACAATGCAGTAATACGCCCACCGGTTACATCGTAGGTATTAAAATCATTTTCCACTAGATCGGCATTGTCGTAACTTCCACTAAAGCTGCTTCCGTAAACATTATCGACATAGCCACCATCGCTAGAGGTGTAGCCCACAAAACGCATGCTCAAGGCATCGCTTAGGGGTATGTTGACGTATCCATTGACATCAAAGCTGCTGTCACCGCCTTTAATGCTGCCATAAGAAGTCTCAACCGAACCATAGTAGCCAGTGTGATCGGGTTTGTTGGTGATCATTCGAATTGTGCCGGATTGAGAAGTAGAGCCAAACAAAGTGCCTTGTGGTCCCGGCAATGCTTCTATACGTTCCATGTCAACGACCCGTACGCTCACTTGCTGTGAACTGGTGGTCATCGCTTGCTCATCGAGGTAGAGGGCAACGGTACTGTCAACATACCAAGTATACGCATCCTGTGTTATTCCCCGCATGACCAAGTCATTTCGCCCAGGTACTTCGGCCGTCAACACGACACTGGGCAGGGCCTTGATGTAGTCCGCCATACTCCTGATGCCCATTTTCTCAATATCTTCATTCGTTAAGGCCATGATGGATTGGCCTACGTCTTGTATATTAACTTCACGCTTGGTTGCAGTAACTATGATCTCTTCAAGTCCTGTTGTTTCTTGTGCCAGGGCAACCGGTGTCGTCAGTCCGGTGCTAACTACTGCAGCGGCCAAGGCGTAGGGCCACATGGCGGCTAAGTTTTTGGGTGTTGAATTCGGCTTAGTTTTCATAGATGTCCCTTTTGCTTGATCATATTTGAATGCCTTTTATGGGCAGTAAAGTTATTTGTTAGCAGTACTTTTCTATTGTCTTATGAGTGAACTGATGGATTTCATACCCATACAGCTCTGAATAGTGTTGCATGCCAAAGATTTTGTTGTCAAGCTCAATCCTTGTAGGATGAACTTGTAATATCAATACTCATATTGATTTTAGGGAGAATTATTGATGCGATGGACCAATAAAAGAATTCTAATCACATTGGTAGGTGTGGTTTTAATTTTCACGGCTTTAATGGCGTCCAGATATGAGTTTTCAAGGTCGAATGAATACCTGCCAGCAGTTTTTCTCAAACCCAACGGGGAACCTTTTTCCCTACCAATCAAGGACAAGCCAGTTGTGGTGATGAGCGGCTGGGGAACGCCAATCGGTTTTAATAAAGCCTACGATGATTATATTTTCTGGCGAACGTCAGGTGGTGTACGGGTAACTTCGCCCAATCAAGCATGCAGCCAGTGGCATGCAGGAACTTTTCCTTACCAGATTGAAATGGCCAGAGTTCCTTTTGCAGTTGGTCGAAAAGTAGACGGTTTTGAAAAATTTTGGGACAGCAGAGGAGCCTACAAGATCAGCGAGGATGGCCAAAGGTATGACCCAATTATAACCAATAAGGCAGGCGAATTTCCTTTCATGGGTGGCGATGCTCAGTCGTTGAAAGCTTCTGATCTTGAGGGGGTGGAAATACTGCCATTGAAAGATTATGTAAGCGGCATCACTCGAAAGTACGGGCCGGATCCCAGAAGCGGAATTGATTATTTGGCCGGTACCTATTTGATTAATCAAGCCAACGGGGTCAATGATTTTTACGAAATCGACAAAGCCTATCGGCCTCGTATATACGGCATGATGGGATGGGATCCGGATAAACCGGCTTACTTGCCTGACTATAAAGTCAAACGGGATAAAATACTGAAAGGTTATATTAAGGGTTATTTTGGCAGTCAAATTGAAGTCACTGAAGGCTATTATTCCCCCGTTCCTGGATTGAGCAAGCATCTCAAGGACACGATGCCAAGAATTGCTAGAAAGGGCTACCGAAAGGTCGTGCTGACAAAACCGATAACAGACCATAACCTTTATGCTAATAATTATTGGGATCTCCATCTTTCATATCAATCGCTCTGCAGGGCAGGATTTGATAAGGACGACTTTGATTTTAGTCACATCAGAATGTACGGCAGGACACCGGAGTACAATCATATTCTCTACAAGAATTTGCATCGCCATTTGGATCTGATTGATCCTGAAGATGAAGTTGCAGTCATTTATGCAACCTTTGGCGCCCCATGGCCCGGTGGCAACCCAGTAGGCCCGTTATCCAATGCAACGCCTTTCATCAATGAATTTTTTCATGAAAATGCCTATTTGAATTTTCTTAGCATCAAACGCTACATCGAAGAGCACGAAAAAAACTACGACATTTCTTTTAAAAGAACTGGTGGCAATGGCACTGTCGATGCCAGAACCAACAATCTATTCGCTTACACCCAATACAGCCCGGATAAACTGGGGCATCCAGAAGATCCATTGCGGTATTGGCAGGTTAGGGAATCCATTGAAGATGCAATTCTCAATCAGGGTAAAAAAGAAGTGGTGGTCATGCTGTCGCATTGGGGATACACTTTTTGGATCCTGATTACCAACATGCGTGAAACCTGGGATATTCCCTTAAACACAATCGAGGAAATTCAAAACGGTGAATACCGTATGACTTGGTGTGAAAAATATCAGGGCCCTGGAGATTACGAACAGGTCGCAGCAGTAAATAATCAGTGTCCCAGTGGATTTACCAGATTACAACTCACCGAAGCTTTTGAAGATCAAATGGAGGATTTGGCGTTCAATTATGCCAACCGTATACGGGGGGGCTTGGAACGATTCGGTGTTTTTCCTAATCTCGATATTAACATTGTCGCCAGCGGTGAAATCACCATTTTGGAAGGTGGAAGTGTAGCGGTAACCGAGGGGCCTTTGGCCGGTGCCAAACTAGATGTCCCCAAGGACCCACAACCTGGGAAACCCGGCAGCTATCAATGGGAAAACCGATGGCGTCCAGAATCCGATCCAAACCCTAACACAGGGCCCGATGCGGTGAGAGCCATCAATGAATATGCACAAACAAGTGACTACTTGGATGGACCCAAAGATGATTTTACAGCGGTGATTGGAACTCAAGCAAAACGGACCCCAGAAGAGTCTATGCCAGAGCATCCCAAGGCAGTTTCACCGACAATTTTCTTTGGTCCATACAGAACTCTTTTTAATGCCCCAGCCACAATAACCTTGCCTTATGACAATACCAGGGTGACGGATCCAAAGAGAATCAGACCCTATGTGTTTAACGAGGTAACTCAAAAATTTGAAGTTGTGCCGAAAGTGATGAGTAACTGGGAACCGCTCCTCAGTGAGGACAATAGCAGTTTGACTTTTCAGGTCCAGATATTGGGTCAATTTGTTTTGGTAGAAGAGAGTTAGATTGCAACAATCCAAAACAGAGACAATTGGAATCCGCTGTCTCTAAACCCTCTTTGTAAAATTCTTGGAAGATCGTTATTTGTTGTTAATCCAACTCAAATCAACTTTCATACTTGGATCCAGTACTGAATATATTTTTGCAATTGTCCCATCATCCCTGATGCATTTCATGATCATTAATGCTAAATCCTCCCTGGTCATGATCCCCAATATACATTCTTCAGTAAGCATACCACTGCCAGTAGCCCTATCATTGGTCAGCTGACCTGGTCTGATGATAGTAAAATCGAGATCAGTTTCTCTGAGCACATTCTCAGCTTTGGTTTTTTCAGCTGCTATAGGTCCTAAAAAAGGCTTTACTACATCAGGAAGTTCGTGCCTACTTTCTCCTGAACCTATACTGGTAACGAAAATAAATCTTTTCAAACCCGAGGTAACAGACGCCTCGATAATGTTCTTGTTTCCTAAATAGTCAGCTCTAACACCAGTTCCTTTACTGCTTCCCCCAACCAGACTGATGACTATGCTTCTCCCATTGACGTTTCTCATACTTTCTAGAATTTGGTTCGAGTGTAGTGCATCAGCTATAAAAGTATTTGCACCTAAAGACTCCAGATGTTTTCTGTCTCTTTCCGTTCGAACAGCAGCGAACAGTTCCATATCATTTTTTATAATTAATTTTGACAAGGCCAAGCCGGTCTTTCCTGTGGCCCCAAATAGAATAACGGTTGTCATACTGATCTATTCCCCCCTAGAGCCGAGGTTCAAATTTTTGACCGATGTGGGTATGATTTCGTTTTTCAGCGAGCCCAATCTGTTTTTGACGCTCTGCAAAGCGTGCTTTTTTTTCTTTGGAGTGTAGATTGTGGCAATGTGGGCAACTCACACCCTCTACATAGTATTCACTTGCCTTATCATTATCATCAATTGGCATACGACAGGCATGACACATGTCAAAATCACCTTCAATCAATCCATGCTGAAGTGATACCCTGTCATCAAACACAAAACATTCACCTTGCCAAAAACTCTCTTCAGGCTTTACCTCTTGCAGGTATTTTTGGATGCCACCTTGCAGCTGTGACACCTCTTCAAAACCTTCTTGCAACAAGTAAGAACTGGCTTTCTCGCACCGGATTCCGCCAGTGCAAAACATCGCAATTTTTTTTGTCTCCTTATGCATCATTGGTTTGAGCTCTCGATTTACCCACTCTGGAAATTCCCGGAAAGATTTGGTGTTTGGCTGAATGGAATTGGTGAAAGTTCCAACTGCATTTTCGTAATAATTTCGGGCATCAATTACAACTGTGTCAGGATCTGCAATCACCTTGTTCCACGCGTCAGGGGTTACAAAGGTCCCGGTAACTCTGGCTGGTTTGGCTTCAACTTTGCCCATGGAGACGATTTCTTTCTTAATTTTGATTTTCATCCGCTTGAAAGTTTTCCCAGTTGCGGTGGAATATTTTGGAGTGAGGCCAAACAATCGTTGGTCGTTCCAGAGAAATTCCAGCACGGTTTGAACGTCCTGTACTGTTCCCGCAATGGTTCCATTAATTCCTTCGGGAGCTAGAAGAATGGTACCCACAGTTCCAGCTTTGCTGCAGACTTTTGCCAATGGAGATTTCAGGTCTTTAAAATCGTTCCAGTCCACAAATTTATAAAATGCAGCAACTACGGTTTCTTCTGTGTTTGGCATCTTTTTTTTATTATTTCCCAACTAAACTTGTCAGCCAAATAGATGACTAGTAAGTGCGATCAATTGCAAAACGAGCAAGTTTTATCAGGGCATCTTTGTATTGACTGTCTGGCAGAGGTCCCAATGCCTTGATTGCCTTTTCCGAGGTAGCTTTGGCTTTTTCTGTGGCCAGCGCCAAAGCCCCACAGGTTCTGAGACATTCTATAATTTGTTCGCTGTGTTGGGAGTCTTTGTTTACAATCGCTTCTCGAATCAATAATTGTTCTTGAGAGTTGCATCGTTCGAGGGCGTAGATCAGAGGCAAAGTTGGTTTTCCTTCAGCAAGATCGTCCCCTATATTTTTACCAATAATCTCAACGGAAGAGCTGTAATCAAAGACATCGTCGATCAATTGAAATGCAATTCCCACATGGCGGCCATATTCGGTCAAGCTTGACTCAATGATTTGCGATTGATCTGCCAATACTGCACCAATGCAGGCACCTGCCTCGAACAACTTACCCGTCTTGCGATAGATCACATCCATGTATTCTTTTTCAGTGACATCAGGATTACCACAGTGAGTCAACTGCAAAACCTCCCCCTCGGCAATAGTATTGGTTGTATGCGCCATAATTTCCATGACACGGATTTGACCAATCTGCACCATCATTTGAAACGCCCTGGAGTAGAGGAAGTCTCCAACCAAAATTGTGGGTTCGTTGCCAAAGTGTCGATGTGCGGTTTTTATGCCTCGCCTGGTATCGGATTCATCGACAACATCGTCGTGCAATAGTGTTGCGGTGTGAATGAATTCAATCATCGCCGCAGCCAGAATACGAGAACGGTTGTGTTCGTCTACTTCACATGCTCTTGAGGACAGCAACACCATCAATGGACGTAATCTTTTGCCACCACTGTTGATGATGTAATGTGAAATACTGTTGATGAGGCCGACATCGGTATCCAGTTGCACTCGGATTTCTTGGTCCATCTCTTGCCAATCCAACCCAAGAAGAGATCGGGCTTCTTCAATGACCGATTGTTCCTCATTCAGTTTATCTAAGCTTTGAATCATAATTAAGCAGTCTTCTTTTGCTGGGTTTACGGATCTCCGGACACTATATCAAAGCCTTCAAATATATTGAATTAGAATGCTTAAATCTATAGAATTGCCTCCCAGTTGGAAACATCAATACACTAGGAAAAACCATGTACGCTGTATTTAAAACAGGTGGCAAACAATACCGGGCAACTCAGGGGCAAAAAATCAAACTTGAGAAGCTCAATGCTAATTCTGGAGATAAAGTCCTCTTTACAGAAGTACTTATGGTGGGAGAAGGTAGCGATGTAGACATTGGAACACCTTATTTGACCAATGCATCAGTTGAGGCAACCGTACTTGAAGAGGGTAAAGACAAGAAAATTGAGGTGATAAAATTCAAACGCAGAAAGAACTACAAGCGTACGTTTGGTCACCGACAATGTTATACTTTGGTAGAAATAACTGGGATCAAACTCAAAAAAGAAACAAAATCACAGCCGAAAAAAGCGGCAAAACCGAAGAAAGCGGCAGCAAAAATAAAAAAAGCAGCAGCAAAACCGAAGAAAAAACCAACAGCTAATAAGAAAAAAACTGAGGCAAAGGACTAATGGCACATAAGAAGGCAGGTGGCAGTTCCAGAAATGGAAGAGACTCAGAATCAAAACGATTGGGTCTCAAGAAGTACGGCGGTGAATTTGTCAAAGCTGGAAACATTATTGTTCGACAGAGAGGCAGCAAGTTTCATCCTGGAGAAAACGTGGGGATGGGTAGAGATCACACCTTGTTTGCTAAGGTGGATGGGCACCTCAAATTTGTGAAGAAAGGGTCGAGAATGAGACAGTTTGCTACTGTAATACCTCTTTCGGAATGATGGTGTTAAACGATCTAAATTGATCTTACCCCGCTGATGCGGGGTTTTTTTTAGATGGAGGAAGTTACGCTGTGAAATTTGTGGATCAAGCAAAAATTTCAGTGCAAGCTGGACGCGGGGGTAATGGCTGTGTCAGCTTTCGACGTGAAAAATACATACCAAAAGGTGGACCGGATGGTGGACATGGCGGCGATGGCGGCAGCATTACTTTGGCAGCCACCACTTCACTGAATACACTGGTTGATTTCAGAGTGAATAACCAATTCAGAGCCACCCATGGGGAGCCAGGACGATCCAAGAAGCGGACGGGTGGCTGTGGCGATGATCTGACTATTAAGGTTCCTTGCGGTACCAAAGTCTTCAATCAAGAAACCAATGAATTGATTGGTGATCTAATTGACGAAGGCGATTTGTCTTTGGTTGCCAAAGGCGGCCTGGGTGGCAAGGGTAATACACGGTTTAAAAGCAGCCGTAACCGCACACCCAGACAATCTACGCCGGGGACCGAAGGGGAGAGCAGGTTACTGTACTTGGAATTAAGTGTGCTTGCAGATGTTGGATTGCTTGGCTATCCCAACGCCGGTAAGTCAACCTTTATCCGTTCGGTTTCTGCAGCTAAACCTAAGGTTGCTGATTACCCATTCACCACTTTGCATCCAAATTTGGGAGTGGTCAGGATCGACTTTGAAAAGAGTTTCGTGATTGCTGATATACCTGGAATCATTGAAGGAGCCTCCGAAGGATCCGGGTTGGGAATTGAATTTTTAAAGCATCTCTCACGGACAAAACTCTTGCTTCACATTGTTGATTTGGCAGAAACAAAAGATTCTCAGGCAACAGCTAATAGCATTGAAGTCATTCAAAAGGAGTTGATGGCTTTTGATCCAGAGCTTGCTAAAAAAGAACGATGGTTGGTATTCAATAAACTCGACTTGATTACTGAGGAAAAAAAACAATCTGAGATTGAACAGGTGATTTCTAAGCTGCAATGGCAAGGACCAGTGCACGCTGTCAGTGCCATAAAAAGTCAGGGCACCAAAGAATTGAGTTATAAAATCATGCAAAGACTGGAAGAAATGACTGTCTGTGATTCTTAAGGTTTCAAGTTATCCTATACCGTTTATTCATCGCCTACGGCATCAGCTTTCCTAAGGAATATAGAATCAATAAATATAATTTGGTGCCTCAATAGGAACATTATTTATCGCTGTTCCTTTGCCATAAGTCACCTGCAACCAGACACAACCGTCAGTGGTTACATTTCCATTTGCAATTCCTAAAATACTCATTGGTGGATGCTCGACATAAAAAAACTTTTTCACAGTAATCTCTTCGGCTTTTTTCTCAGGAGTCTGGTATGCCTGAATTCGTATATCACCGTTGAGGACAAAGTTAAACTGATGTGCTTGTCTATGATAATAAGCACGGCCAAATATAGTCTCAGCCGACCTTTTCCAGCCCGCTGGAATTTGCCAAATTCTGGCGCGAAACCCTCTGACTTGATCATCAACCAAGCGTTTGACCAATACTCCATTTGCAGGCTTGTATGCTTCCCAAGGAATGTCGCTTAGGGTGTCTATAATACGTGGAACTGTCCATTGTTTAATGTTTTTCCAATCGTCAGAATAACGGTCATCTTCAGGAATGACGGAAAACGTTTCTCCCCCTTCTTCCATGATTAAACAGGTGCCACCAACTTGTGAATCCAACCGTCCTTCCTCACCTCCATGGAGACTGAATGCAGGTCTGTCCAGAAAGATCCCTTCGCGAAATTGTTGGAATACACCTGTTCGTTGAAGTGGACTTGTGTACTCGTTGTTAACAAAATCACCGCTTAACCAGTAGGCCCATTCGTGAAAATTGTGATAATGATTGACCCCACCGGGTGCACCAATTGGAACCCATATTATCAACAAGCGGCCTCCAGTCTCTGGGTCGATAAACA
>ENA-ORDI01001603-ORDI01001603.1-marine-metagenome-genome-assembly--contig:-NODE-1603-length-12175-cov-2.794511_pt1 | contig 12175 bp, 11 predicted proteins | sample MGYA00248628_ERZ508525 | MGnify/ENA primary metagenome ERZ508525 (study PRJEB26195, sample SAMN05422138) | marine metagenome | isolation source: East of Porto Seguro, South Atlantic Ocean | place...
GGCAACGAATCTGACGAACGGTTATGTGGTCGCAACAAAGGAACTTCGTGTTGAAGCCTTCGAATTGCTAGATCCCGTTATCGACACCGTGGATTCTGAAATTGATAAAGGCGAGTTGGACGATGAAGCGATCTCTTTTTTGGACATGGTGATTCGGCCTCTTCTTGTTCGATTGCGGGATTTGATTTCATCCCATTACGGTGATGATGAAGGCGTAGAGGAGGCAAAAGTCGAATCAAGTACCACGATTGGCAATTTGATACGTCTTACCGATTTTGGTCGAGCGACGAAAAGCAAGATAGGCGGCGCATCGGGTGCTTTAGTAAGGATTGCGGCGGTGGGCGACGCATTGGAAAAAAATCGGAAAATACCTGGTTTAAGCCGTTTTCGTCAGTCGAATTTTTGCAACCGTTTGCCGTTGGGCGTAAGCGTCGAATGTGCATGGCCAAGACCAGTAGGGACCCGCCAACTCCGGTACCGGGCGTCGCTGATCAGCACTGACCTATTCCCGCTCGGGCCGCGTGAACCCCGTCAACAGCGCAGGCCACCTGATCGCCGCGAGCCCGGTGGCGATCAGTCCACCCACGGCGAAACCGGTAATGGCGGCCTGCACCCCGTACCGCTCGATCAGCCAGCCCCCCACGACCAGCCCAACCGGCAGGCCGTAAACGGCAAGCATCCGAACACCCATCACGCGCCCACGCATCTCAAATTTCGTGAACGTCATCAACACTACCGACATCGAGATCATCGAAAAACTGATCGAGGCCCCGATCAGCGCCAGCAACGGCAGTCCCACCGCGTTCGATTTGCTTCCGGCAAACATGATCAGCAACACGTACCAGATAACGATCACGAACATCATGACCCGCTCGGGGCGCCGTGACTTTACAAGCGCTGCCATCGCAAGCGAACCGACCAGCGCGCCGATGGCAAACGTCGCCACCAGCCGACCCAGGCCGTTTTCATCAGAGCCGTACACATCGCGTGCCACGACCGGGAGCAGCCCGTTGGTCAGCGGAAAAGCTGTCAGGTTCACAAGAAACGCAAGAAACATGATGGGCTGGATGACCGGTGATTCCATCATGTACTTCACACCGTCTTTTAGATCTGTGATCGGGTTCATGTGAGCAGCGGCTGCCACCGGCCTGATCGAACTGATGCCCAGGCCGACAAGCACACTCGCCGCATAGAAAAAAGTCACGCTAACATATGCCCAACCCAGGCCAAGCTGCGAAAGCAGGGCCGCACCCAACAGCGCGCCCACGATGCGAGCACTGTCCTGGGTAGTTCTCGCCAGTCCCGACGCGTTCATCAGAATTTCACGCGGCACCGTATCGGCGATCAGCGCCTGGCGCAACACGTTGTCGGCAGACCTGAAAAAACCGCTGATACCAGCGATAACGAAAACATGCCACGGTTCTATCAGGTTGAACGCGGCGAGCAACAAAAGCGCCAGTGCCGATAGGCCCGCACCGGTGCGAAGGCCCAGTAGCATGACCTTCCGGTTCATCCTGTCGGCAATAACCCCGACAATCGGTGCGGTCAACGTGCCTGAAAATCGCAAAGCAGCGAGAACTCCTACCAGGAACGGCGAATCGGTTGCCACCAGGATGTACCAGCCAAGGATCAGGGTTTCCATCTCGGAACCCCACGTGGTCATCGCATCCGCCGACCACTGGAACCTGAAGCTGCGTATCCGAAACGCCGCGAATGGGGTGACTTTTGCACGCGGCAACCGGATTTCGGGTGGCACCGCTGCCGGGTCTGAAATGCGTTTTTTAGACCTTTCCGTGCTCGAACTTTCCGATCCGTCAGCTACCATCGAACTGTGAATTTCCCCCGACTCAACATGATGTCTGCGACCCTGATACCTGCATCGCTGCTGGCCATTGGGGCGGTTTCAGCCTGTAGCTCTGCATCAACCTCAATCCCGGCCTCTCCACTGCCCCGGGCAATCGCAACGCCCGATGCAATCGATTACCCCCGGCCGTCGTTCGTTGCATCACCTGATTGCGAGAACCTTGTGTTCGGCGTTTTGCCGGTAACAGAACTCACAATCTCGTCCGGAGTTGCCGAAGACATCACTCTACATGTCGAGGTTGCCAATGATGCAAGCGAACGCTCACAGGGCCTCATGTGCCGTGACCCGGTTCCACCCGGCACAGGCATGCTTTTCACGTATGACACAGACCGCTCAAATGGTTACTGGATGTTCAACACATACGCCCCGATCGACATCCTTTACCTCGATCAGTCCGGCCACGTGGTCGATACCGTCACAATGTCACCCTGCCCAAGGGGTCCGGGAGAAGGATCGGGTTCCGACTTCGATCAATGGCAGGCCAGGTGCGCGGCCGAGGCGAGCGATTACGTGCCTGCCGGTCCGTGGAGAAATACGCTCGAGCTCCCGGCTGGCTGGCTGGCAGCACAGGGCTTGGGTGGACTGTCAGGTCGAGATATTACGATCATCTGGAATACTCCCCCGTCGTGATTTTCGCCCATAATTGGCAGGCACCTCACGCAATTCAACCACGGGACGCGCACGAAACTTGAAAACGAACAAACAGAGAGCCGTACTCGCGGTAACTGATGGCCTGGGATTCAGCCGGGAGCGCGGTCGGGGCGTGGTGAATGGTGCGTGGGGACATCTGGAAGCCGGTGATCGCGAACAGCTGATCTCCGCGGCGAGAGGTGTGGGGCGATCTCCGGCCTGGGCTCGAAACCTGCTTTATCCGGTGCATGTCGAATCGCTCGAAGCCGATACCCCGACCCCCTGCGCGCTCGAATGGATCGGCAATCTCGAGGCGGCCCGTGAATCACTGGGCAACGCCCTCCGCGACCGTGTCGATGCACTCGTCGAACTGGTCGCCGACAAACACCGCTATGTGCCGTGGGCTTCCGGTGTCCGCAATCTGTGGCAACTCAGAAACGCGAACCTGAGCATCCCCACCAGCGCATCGGGGATCTGGGCCGGTTTCGAAGATCTCGATCCCCCGGTGCAGGGAAATTCTGAAACGGGCCACCAGCAGATCGGCAACACGTCGCTCGCGCCCCAGTTGCCGCTCGAGATAACCCGCGCTATCGACACCGGAGAATTCTTCGACAATCCCGCTCTCAACTCCGTTCTGTCGCGGGCGAAGAGCCGGGGGGCGACGGTCAACTTCTGCTACCTGCTCTCAGGAGTAGGCGGTGGTGAGGGCCGGGTCCACAGCGCATGGAACCACCTCGAGGCATTCATGGAACTCGTGTTCGACAGGCACGGGTTCGATCCGTCAAGCGTCCAGATGCAGGCGATCCTCGACGGTCGTGACTCGGCCATTGACAGTTCGATAAACACCTATGGCCCCGGCGATGAATCCGGTAACTTCCTCGGCCGATTGCAAAAACTGCTGGCGAAATATGACGCACAGCGGTCGCTGGCATGGGTGGTGGGACGCTCGATTGCAATGGACCGCGATTACCGCGAGGCGGCCGCAAAATCGGATTTCGATCACCTCACCGGCGCGCTCGGGCAGCCGATTTCCAATTTCAATGAACTGAGAGCCGTGATTGCCGGAGTTCACTCGGGGCCGGAAGGTAAAACCGACCAGGATGTTCCGCAAATATCCGTCCTGCGCCTTGACGGGTCGATGCCTGCGATTTCGGCCGACGACGCATTTATCGACCTCAACTTCAGGTCGGACCGCCAGCGTTCGAAAATCGGTTTCCTCGCGAGCGCACGCGGATTCCTCGCTGAAGAAGGAGCCGCGCGCGGTCGCAGTTGGGACGGCGCATGGATTGATCACGGCCTTGACCTCGACATCTGCGGCATCGCCGAGTACCACCCGATATTCGAGGCCGAGCACGGTGTGAGCGTGGCGTTCCGTACCGAACCGCACGCCGACAACTTTCTCGCCCGGTGGCCCGAATTAGTTGGAGCCGACGAATACACACTGGTGGCCGAAAGTGTGAAGGCCTCGCACATGGGTTACTTCTTTCGCGGCAGGCGAGAAACTCCTGTGGCCGGAGCAAACGAAGTCCGAATCGTTGCGCCGTCCCACGGCGATAACGACGGAGTCAGTGCCGACACCGATTTTTACCTGCACCCCGGGATGCGCGCAAATGAAATCACCGAGGCAGTCCTACGGGCGATTTCGACAGGGACGTCTCGGCTGATCTGCTGCAACATCGCCGCTCCCGATATGGTCGGACACCTGCTCCCCGCTCGTTATGAGGAGGCCAAGACCGCGTATGCGGCTGCGGCCGATGCGCTGGTGCTCATGGCAAGTTCGGCTACACAACATGGGCTGCACATGATCATCACATCGGATCACGGCAACATTGAGGACGACACCTCCACCCACTCGGTGAACGACGTGCTCACTACCGTTATCCGGGCCGACATTTCGCACGGTAATCCCAGTGCAGGCGTCGCGATACCGGTTTTTCAGGCACGTCTTTTCGACATCGCTCCCACCGTGCTTGGACTCCTGGGCCTCACCCTGCCCGATTCGGACGGCGCTGGGGATTCGGATTCACAACCGTCCCAACCTGCCGCCGAAAACACATCTGCGACACGAAAACTGGGTACCGACGCCGATCGTTTCGTGGGCAGACCCCTGACCATTAACGGGTAAATCCGAAACTCTTGTTCAGAACTGACCCAACGGGAACGTTAAGTGCTCGACTGTATGGCCCGGGGTCTGTCGAACAAGGCGATTGCCGATGAACTGTTCATTCAGTCCCGGACTGTTGAACGACACATAGGCTCGATCTTCTCGAAGATGCGGCTGCAACCCCAGCCGAAGGCCCATGCCCGGGTCCAGGCCGTGCTTGCCTACCTGATGGACACTGGCAGGCTAAAGGAAGGCTCCAAGAACGCCGAAGCCGGTGATTCCATGATCAATGCAATAGGAATGATGCGTTAGAAACAACCCTGTTTCTACATCAGATACCTGCCTCCCAGACGCGAGAAAGCCCCCTGTAGCCCCAGGGGGGGGCATTATTAGGCAATCGCCCGGCACGCGGCCCGCAGTCAGGAAGCGGCCAGCGTCGATCTGGCCGCCAATAAGTGCAAACGAACAACCGCACCTCACTCACCTACCAGGCGATCTCGCCGCCGTCGATCACCAGTTCAATTCCCGTCACCCACGACGATTCATCGCAGGCCAGGTAAAGGATTCCGTATGCGATGTCGTCCGGCAAACCCAGGCGGCCCAGCGGGGTCATCTTCTCCCGGGCGTCGCGAATCTCTTTCTGAGAATGAATATCGAGGGTCATCGGCGTGTCGGTAAATCCGGGGTGCACCGAATTCACCCTTATATTGTCCGGCGCGTACTGGACCGCAGCCGCCTTGCTGAACGTCCGCGCCGCGCCTTTCGAGGCGTGATAGGCGGCACCGGCGGGCGAGCCGACTATGCCGAAGATCGACGATACGTTCACTACCGAGCCACCGCCGTTCTTTCGCATAGCCGGAATCGCGGTCTTCGTGCCGAGCATGATCGCGGTCGAGTTCACCGCAAACACGGTGTCCCAGTTCTCAACAGTCGTCTCCTCTACTCTCGCCCTGCCCACACCCGACATTCCCGCGTTGTTCACGACAACATCAAGCCGTCCCCACGTGTCCATCACCTCGCCAACCACCTCGATCCAGCGACTTTCCTGCGTGACGTCAAACTGGCGGTAGCGAGCGACCTCGCCATCGTGATTGAGTTCCGCTTCGAGCGCATTGCCCTTCTCATCGTCGATATCGGCGATAACGACTTTCGCTCCCTCACTCACGAAAAGCCGGGTCGTGGCCTCGCCAATTCCCGATGCGCCGCCCGTTACAATGGCGATTTTTCCTTCGATCCTGTTGCCCGTTGGCATTTTTTTATCCCTTTTTTAGTTGCGTTTATTTGATGATCAAACAATGCGAAGGTTTTACGCTCATTCCTTCTCCCCGAGGGAGAAGGTTAGGCGGAGAGGGAATTCATGTGCATCCGTTCCCTGTAGTCGGCACCGCCTCAATCAATAACGTTGTTTTTCAGGGCGTCGGGATTGAGTTCAAGCCCGAGCCCCGGTCGGTCCGCAAATGGCTTCCACGTTCCACCATCGTACGGTGGCGTCTCGGTCCACCAGACCCTGTTGCTGTGCTCTTCAGCTCCCAGGACCTCGACCACCTTGATGTTCAGAGTCGCCATGGCGCAGTGCACTCTAACCGGCGAAACGGCATGTGGTGCAACGGACAGGTTAAACGCATCCGACATCGCCGAGATTTTCATCCACTCGGTGATACCCGAAACCCTGTAAATGTCCGGCTGAACGATATCGGCCACTCCCGCGGTGAGCAAGTCTCGAAAACCGTACTTTGTGTACTCGTGCTCACCGGTGGCGACCGGAATAGTCGTAGCCTGCGCAATCTGGGCAAGCCCTGAAATATCGTCGGCAAGTACGGGTTCCTCGAACCAGGCCACGTCGTCGCCGACTGCTTTTCTGATGGCCTTGAGGCGCTCGATATCCTCACGCTCCGACTGGGCGAAGTCTTTGCCGACCTTCATCTTCACACGGGAATCCCCCGTTCGACATAGCCGACCTGCTCGGCGACAAGTTCGTCCTGCGAGTAGTTCGTCCAGCCACCGGAGCCGTAGATGGGAACACTCTCGTGCGCTGGCCCCAGCAACCGGTAAATCGGCTGGTCAAGCACCTTGCCCTTGAGATCCCACAGTGCAATATCTATGGCCGCAATAGCCTGAAAAGCAATCCTCTTGCGGCCAAACCCACGCACCCACCAGCACGCCGTCGAGGTTCTGGTGAATCACCTCGCGTATCGCCCGTTGGCCCGGCGCCATGCCGAGTCCGACTGTCCCCTCGTCGGTGTGAATGTGAACAAATAACTGGCTGCGACCCTCCGCGCGCGCTCTCGAGTCGGCCGGCGGGATGGTGGCGTCCTGGATCACGAACCCATCGGGGTCGTGCAACATAGTGATTGTGATTTTGGTGATTCCCATTAGATTTCCGCAGGTGCCTTGTTACGCGATATCAAACGTCGCGATCAGGTCGCCAGACTACGCCCGCAAAGTTGCAATGGGAATCTTAATTCGGGCCGTGAGTCGTCCGAATTCCCGGTGCAGAGCGGGCGGACAGGTCGTAATCTCTTCATGCGAAATCCCTTCTACCCTCCAGACATGCTTTGATGACCCCCGAATCGCCCGAGACCGAACAAAACCCAACGACCCCAAAGACTAAGGTCGGTCGTGTTTTCTACGGATGGTGGGTAGCGTTCGCCGGCGCGCTGAACATGATTGTCAGCTCCGGGCCCACATTCCAGGCCGCAAGCACACTGTTCCGTGCCATCGAAGACGAATTCGGCTGGTCGCGTGCCATTGTGACCGGTGTTGCATCGTTCGGCAGGTTCGGTGGAGCGTTGCTCGGACCGCTGGAAGGGTGGCTGACCGACAAGTTCGGGACCGGGCGAATGGTGCTGATCGGGTTCGCTATCGGTGGCCTAGGAATGATCTTCTATTCGCGGTTGCAGGGACCCGTTCAGTACTACATCACCTACTTCATCATCTCGCTGGGCTTCTCGATGGGCGGATTCGTGCCGTCGATGGCCGCAGTCAACGCCTGGATGCCCCACCGTCGCGCCACCGCAATGGCAATCGTGATCGGTGGGTCGAGTCTTGGCGGGGTATTCGTCCCGGCAATCGTCTGGGGCATCAACACCTACGGCTGGCGGGAAACGACCTTTGTCATGGGCCTCATTACCCTCGCAGCAGGACCTCCGATCGCGTACGTGTCTGGCAAGCGCGCACCTGCATACGAGAACTTGCCCGTGCCGAGATCGAAGAAGAGCGAATCAGAGGCACCGCCGGTCGCCCAGCACGATTTCACCGTGAAGCAAGCTCTCCACACCCGGGCCTTCTGGTCAATCTCACTTTCTCACACATTGACGAACCTCTCGGTCGGTGCAATCTCTGCGCACATTTTCTTCCAGCTTACCGATAACGGCGGTGTGAATCTTTCGGATGCATCAGCCGCGACGATCATCCCGATCATGGCCCTGACTTCTTTCAGTTTCCAGATGCTTGGCGGGTTGATCGGCGACCGTATCAGCAAACGTGCGGTGCTACCCATCCTGATGCTTGTACAGGCGGTGGCGCTGATCACGATCGCACAGGCGACGAGCTACTGGGGTGCACTGGTGTTCGCCCTGCTCTGGGGCCTCGGGTTCGGCGGTCGAACGCCGATGCTGCACGCGCTGCGCGGCGAGTTTTTCGGAAGAAAACACTTCGGTGTGATCCTCGGGATGTCGGCATTCCCAATGGCCCTCGGCATGATGGTGACCCCGGTCGTCGTTGGTCGCGTGTTCGACACGACTGGCACATACCAGACGACCTTCTACGTGCTGGCAGCGGCGTGTCTGGGCGCGGCCTTGACGATAACCCTCGCAACGAAACCACCCGTTCCGCGCCGATCTGGCCAGCCCGTACACTGAAATGCTGACAAACCGCACCGTGCACCCCCTGCAGAAGTGGGTGCATCCAACGAATCAAGGCGCTGTCGGGGGATCGCGAGCCGTCCCTCCGCTATCTCGGCAGCGCCGGTAACTTATCGCAATCGGCCGATCCTGACCGTCTCGTATCCACGGAGTGGCACCCTGTCTAAATCAAACGCAGCACGAAAATCGCAGGCGAAATCACCGGTTGAACGCGACCGCGGCTGGGGTGTATCCGTACTTTTCTCAGCAATAGCGGTAACAGTCGTGATGGCGATCGCAGTCGGTGCAAACCTCGCGCTCGGACGCATAATTCACTGGAACATTGTTTCGGTATTCGCAATTATCGGCTTCGTGTTCCTGGCGATCGGGCGGAAATACAAAACGATCTGAGAGCGCAAGGTCTGGTTTTCGCTCCCGGCGTATCCGCATCACGTTGATCTCACAGGATCGAAACTGGTAACTTCCCCTACGTGAATCCGAAAAACGAAACGAAAAAATTCGACAACCCCCTCGATACCGTGGCATCGGGTGCATCACGGTTCGCTGTAGAAATTGCAGCGTAGGTCGCAGGGCCGTGAGTAGCAGCTGAACTTGCCGGTACGTGGATAGCCACCATCCCCACACTTTTCGTCTTGATCGCTCTACCCGGAGCTTTTTCAACCGTCGGGGACAAGCGGCAGGTCGTTGTCGCGGTGCCCGGCAGAGTCCGGCTTCTGATCGAACTCGTCCTGATCGCAGTAGCGATTTCATCAGCATTCCTAGTATGGACGCCGATCGGGGGCATCATCGTCGCCGTACTGGCCGCGCTAATGCTCGTTACCGGGTTCCGTCGGGCGAAATGGTTGCTCAGCAACAGGTCGCCCGATTGGCCATTGCCGTCCAATTCGACTCAGGGCAAGTAGAATTCACTGGTTTGAGTGTTTTTCAGTTCGGCAAAATTGACCGAACCCGTCGAATCCGAAGTATTTATGCGACCAATTGTTGATCTCGCGGCCGACATGGGCCTCGACCCCGCGGCGCTGGAGCCATACGGTAACGATAAGGCCAAGATTCCCCTCAGTGCCTTCCCCGAAACGGCCGAAAAGGCAAAGCTAATTGTGGTCACCGCGATCACCCCCACTCCCGCCGGAGAGGGCAAGTCGACCACCGCGGTCGGGCTTGTGCAGGGTCTTGCGAAGATCGGCAAAAAGCCGGTCCTTACGATCAGGCAACCCGCGCTGGGCCCGGTATTCGGCCATAAAGGCGGCGGCACAGGCGGCGGAAAGTCCACCGTCCAGCCGGCAGTCGACATCAATCTGCACTTCACCGGTGATTTCCACGCTATCGAATCTGCCCACAACCTGGTGGCGGCGATGGTCGACAACGCCGCCTACCGCAACGTCATCGACGGCTTCGACGCGACGGGCATCACCTGGCGCAGGGTTACCGATGCCGAAGACCGTGCACTCCGCACCGTGATGACCGGGGCCGGTGGAAGGCTGAACGGCCCTGTCAGGGAGGCCGGGTTCGACATCAACGCAGCGTCAGAGATTATGGCAATCTGCGCCCTGACCGACTCGTACGAGGACCTGCGCGAACGAATAGGCGACATTGTTGTGGGCTGGAAAAAAGATCGCAAAACGCCGGTTACCGCCCGCGAAATCGGGGGGATCGGCTCGATCATGGCTCTGCTCAGAGATGCCATCAAGCCGAACCTGGTGCAGACTGCCGAAGGCCAGCCGACCATCGTTCACATGGGCCCGTTCGGCAACATCGCACACGGCTGCTCGTCGATCCTTGCCGACAAACTGGCAGTCAACTGCGGCGACTATGTCGTTACCGAAGCCGGGTTCGGTGCCGATCTCGGCTTCGAAAAGTTCATGGATATCAAGGTCAGGCAGGGCGGGCCCGAACCGTCGGCCGCAGTGGTGGTCACAACGATTCGCGGGCTCAAGTGGCACGGCGGCGTTGCTATGAAAGACATGGCGACGCCAGATCCTGAAGCTGTACGCCGGGGGACCGGAAACCTCAAGAACGCACTGAATATCGTTGGCATGTACGGGCTTCCAGCCGTAGTGGCAATCAACAGGTTCCCCGACGACTCTCCCGAAGAGGTCGCTATCGCAAGGGAGGCGGCGATCGCAGCTGGCGCAGTGGGCGTTGCAGAGGCAAAGGGCTTTGCCGAAGGCGGAGACGGCATGACCAAACTTGCCGCAGCAGTCGTCGAAGCGGCCGATCGACCTTCCGACGTGAAACTTCTCTACAACGACGACGATTCCTTCTTCGACAAGGTCGAACACATGGCAAAGTCGCTCTATCTCGCCGGCGACGTCAAATGGGGGCCGATGACCCGAACTACAGCGCGGCGCTTTGCCGATAACGGCTGGAACTTCCCTGTCTGCATCGCCAAAACCCACCTTTCGATCTCCGCCGACCCAAAACTGAAAGGCGCACCCAGCGGTCATACGCTGCCGATCAGGGAACTGCGAATTCTCGCCGGAGCACGCCTGATCGTCACCCTGGCCGGTGACATCATCACGCTCCCCGGTCTTCCCTCAAACCCAAACGCATGGGATATTGACCTGAACAGCGATGGCGAAATCACGGGGATCCTGAGTACTTAGGCCCCGTCGAATAAACTAACGACCTGCAACTCTCGAGCGACCGGAACTCAATAAAACACACACCAGGTAGCAATCTATAAATGACTCACCAAGCCCCAACGACATTCACCTGCAAATTGTGCACCCGCGTGCTGACTCCCCGCTTCCTACCGTCGACCGCCCCGAGTTGCCCGAGCTGTGGCAACGACACAACACCCAACCAGTCGGCAATCGACGCCGGACTCACAGTTTTCTGCGCCTCCTGCCACACAACGGGCAGCGTGTACGAGGCCGACAGCTGCACGAACTGCGGAGAGGCATGGAGTGCCTGGTCGGGCAGCGATACCATCGAGCAGCTTCCGACGGCTGCCGTGCAGGGAGACCGGGTGCTCTACGAATCGACCCGTGGGCCCGAGGGCGGGACGGTCCCTCGCTGGAAGATCGTCTAGGTCGGTGCAGTCACGCTGAACTCCGGCCCGAGGACGGCCCGCGTGCCAGCCCGGTAATCGAAACCGTGCCGACCAACCGGAATTTCCGGCACGCTACAAAACGAACGTTATTGATACCCAGTATCAGAAGTGCTGGATTACACTTTCCTGTAATCGGCACGATATTGGTTATATTTACCCGATCTAATGAGACTAAGTATCACCAATATGCCCAGACCGGCTTCCGCAGTTCTATCGGCCTTCGTGCTCTTGGTCATCGCCGTCTTCGCGGCCTGCGGAAGCGAGCCGGACGAACCGGCGGACGGTAAAATCACGGTCGTTACAACCACCTACCCGCTGACTTTCATGGCCCGGAGAATCGGCGGTAACCGGGTGTCGGTCGTTCAGCTGATCAAGTCGGGGGTCGAAGCACACGACTTCGAGCCGGTGCCGTCCAACGTTCGGACTATCGCAAGTGCGGACATATTTTTCTACAACCACCCCGCGTTCGAGCCGTGGGCACTGGCCGCCGCAACTGCTTCGGGTTCCGGATCGGGGGGCACGGCCCAGTCGAATGCGATTCAAACGGTAATTCTCGAATCCGAAGGTGAAGACCACGGCGGCCAGGAAGTGAACGACGCCGATTTCGACCCGCACGTCTGGCTGAACCCCCTGAGAGCGCAGGAACAGGCAGAGCGAATCGC